>Ga0364860_10083_pt1 | contig 73205 bp, 51 predicted proteins | sample ExccelAu500001D4_FD_206916 | JGI IMG/M metagenome (GOLD analysis project Ga0364860, IMG submission 206916) | Enriched cells from Trout Bog Lake Hypolimnion, Wisconsin, USA - BchlTB.Aug20.5000.01 .D4 | ecosystem: Environmental > Aquatic > Freshwater > Lake > Hypolimnion/Profundal zone | place: USA...
CCTTCGTTGGTGAAGATAAACCGGGTTTCGACAAATTTTTTAAACTCTTTGAAATATAGTGGGTTGATGGATATTTGGTCGCTGTTTTTCTGTCCTTTAAAGCCAACCAGGCAAATCTGGTTGGAATTCTCGTTGATTGAAACGGTTGAGGTGATATCCCAATAGGCCACCATCGAATAGAAGGCATGAACGGCGTCGATCGGGTGTTCAAAGTATTTTTTCAGCAGTTCGATCTGATCGATAAAATTCCGGGTATTCATCTGAAGCCGTTCCACCCCTGAATTTCTAAGGATATTCAGGATTTCAAAAATCTCGTAGTCGATACTTTTGGCTTCACCGGCAAAATAATCCCCTTCGAGGTCTTTGGGTTCGAGCCAGTAAATGGCTGCTTCACGGATCTCTTTCCGCCCTGGCTGTGCTGTTTTGCGGGTGTTCTCCTTCCCGATAGTGCTGGGAGCCTTTTGGGCATCAGAAGTATGGGCAAGGATTACCGCATATTCAGGCAATTGGTTTACCTTCCAGATCCCGACGAACTTATGGGCAATCACCACCACTACCGAATAGATCAGTCCATGTTTTTTATGGTAATGCAGGGCCTGGTAAAAGCCGTCGAGCCAGTCGGAATAGTGCGACTTCGCCTCCACAATAATCTGACCTTCAATATAGACATCGGCTCCGCAGGCATCTGATTCGATCTTAAATTTTTCCTTGTTCAGTTTCTGGAAAAACGGATACAACAATGGACGTTTTGCATCCTCGTTACTTTCGCTATAGAGATATTTTTTCAGCTGTTTGATCTCTTCGTTGAAAATGGTTTTGCTTTTGGAGCGGGAAGGAATAGACATTGGTTTAGGTTTAAACGGACATTTGCCCGATTCTGAAAATCGAAGCAAATTAGGACTTTATCGCGTTATTTCAAACAGAAACAGATTTTAATTTAGAGACTGTTTAAATTTCTCCGTAGGAGATAAATATCAATAGAAAAGTATAATTCTGAAAACAAATTTCGCGTAGGGAATTAACCGTTTATCTGTTAATGTCCTAACGGACAATTGTATCTATTTGATTCGTTTTTCTATCGAAATTGATGCCCTACGGGCAAAGAGGGTTTAATTTTTATTGTTTTGAGACTACCTTGTTATCAGTGTATTTCATTACTAATGGGTAGAATACATCATTGAGATGAATTTTAACCGGCATAAATGGGTAGTTTTCACACGTATAAATTTTAATTAACTTATTAATAATTTGATCTTTGATCCGTGTGGAACCCTCATCGATTTATACATTGCCTTTTGTGAATGTAAGTTCATGAGGGTTTCATCGCGACAAAAGATAATGATTTTGGAACAATCTGTTCAAACCGCTTGTTATTGGTTTAAGGGAGGAAAAAGTATTTCCTGGTTTATATTTTAAAGTTAATTGTTATGAAGGTATATGTTGTCAGCATGTTGAATGCTATTGTGTTGATTTTGTTGGGCCTATGGGGCTACCTTGGATCTCAGACTCCTTCGCCCACCGCCCTTATCCCGGTATTTGCAGGTATTATCCTCCTCTCGCTGATCAGGGGATTAAAAGCCGGAAACAGGGTGATTGCCCATATCTCGGTGTTGCTCACCTTTGTGCTTTTAATTGCATTTATAAAACCACTCACCGGTTCCATTGGAAGGGCAGATAACGGGGCCATCGTGCGGATTGTGATTATGATGATTGCCTGTGCAGTGAGCATGGTCTATTTTATCCGGAGTTTTATTGCAGTCAGAAAGGCACGGACAAAAGCAGGGGAATAAGTTTAATGTGGTTTACTTTTACCTGAAATTAGCAAATAGTTGTTTCACAGAGCCAACGGACATCATTTATGCACCAGCCTGGCAGGAAGGTGCCGGAGAGTTTAAATTGAAGAGATATTACGGATGATCTATTCGTATTTCGATTGCTTGGAATGGTGTTTTCTTAATTTGCTTTTTCCATATCCGGTATCAAATGGCTTAGCATCCCGTTGAGGAGCCAAAAGATTTTTTCTGTCACCATGGTCAGATCAAGCAGGCATCCTTTGCTAATGGCTGAAACGAGCTTGTCGTTGTCAATATATGCTTTTCGAAGCTTTTCCATGGATGGAGCATTCGAAGAACTCAGGTCCAGAAACATCCGAACGTCATCCTTATCCTTCGTTTTTTCAATTTCAGCAGCAAAATTCAGCAGAAATTCGATGGACTCCATACAAGCGTCCGAAAGACCCTCCAATGATGGATCGGTCCTTGCCTTTAAAATGATTTTCACGCCTGAGGCAGTACTGTCAGCCAATTGATCCAATAAAGTCTGGTGTGTTTGCATGAAGGCATGTTCTTTGGTTGTTTCCGGGAGCATTGGCATTGATGCCACATTAGCTAACGCTGTCGCCACTTGTCCTGCCAGGGATTTGAATGCATCGTGACGCAATGCCAGGGTTGGCCCTTCAGAGGTTATTCTTGCCGTAGAGATGAAGACTGCGATTTGTTCCAATTCGCGCGTCTGCTCCAGATGGATCATTTCCAGGGCCGTGTCAGGATCCTGAGCCTGGAATTCAGACAAATATTTAGGCTGGGATAAACCCTCTTCTTCGGAGGGAGGGAGGGATCTTTCCAGCCAGCGGGTAAGCGGTCCATGAATGGCAATGAAGAAAACTGCTGAAGTAAGATTAAAAAGGAGAAAAGCCCAGGCTGCCTGATGCACCAGATCCAGTTCGAAAAAATTCAGCAGTGCCATTAACAGTGGGATATGAAAATAGACTTCGATATAATAGAGCAGAATAAAAACCGAAGCTCCAAAAATATTGAACAAGTTTACAAACAGGACAAGCTGCCGCGATGTTCCGCGAAACGCCTGCCCAAGCATCACCTTGAACATCGTGGAACCTATTGCTGCGCCATACATAAACAGAAAGGTCTGCGGACCGGAAAGAATATTCTCCCTCGCGAGCCCGATAGCAACAAGCCCTACGGCTGTAGATGATTGCACGATAAACCCCAGAGCGGCACCGACGATGATTGAAAGCAGCGAATAATTGCGGCTAAACTCCATCGCACCGGTAAACCAGGCCTCGTCCCGTAAAGGTTTAACTCCGGCAGACATCATCAAATTGCCAAAGAAAATCAAACCCAATCCAAGTCCAATTCTGCAATAAATAAGGTATCGCTCATCCCTGGTCAAAAACATCGCTATTCCGCTGATCCCGACCAGAAACATTATCCCAATGGAAATATTCATTGAGACGATGAATAACAATACACAATTCCCAACGCTGAATCCGGTCAGGATCGCGATTGCCTGAGGAACATTAAGCATCGCTGCAGAAATCAGACTTGCCAGAATCATCAGTGCTGCCGATGTACTTTGCATAATGACTCCGGAACCTAGCCCAAATAACAGCGCCTTACCATTGGATGTGGCCGATTGTGTGGCAAACATGCGGAATGGCCGGCTGCCCATTTGCTTCAGACCGGAAGATAACATCTGAACCCCGGTAAACATCAGTCCCAGACCTAATAGGACCTTACTTAGTATTTCGATCATCCTGATATTTTTTTAATAATTGGATTTATTAGCTCCCCAGGACCCTTTTCACCAAAAATTCGATGTAAAAATACAAATTAAACGAACTATAACCCACTTAAATATGTTATATATTGATCTACAAACCAGCCGCAAATGTCCCCGGATAGAGAAACATAAAAACTTTATTAATAGCTAAATAGGTAATATTTGAAAATCCAAAAGATAAAAGTAAAACCATTCTTTTATGTTTATTTTATCTGTTTCCTGTAAGCAATCCAAACTGATCCAGCCAAAGTACAAACCTTTGGAGAGTGGCTTGACCTTATTTTTAAAATTAGGTGTCGCCGGTGATGAGTGGATGTATTTCCCGGGACTTGGCCCTGAACCAGTAGGATGGTGTGGCAAAAAAGTAATTCAGGCCAAGGATATTGAAGATAATTGAATGCGGAGAAACACTCAGCCCTAAAATTTAGTCTTACAAATATTATATATTTCAAAAAAAAAACGGGCAAAATATTTTGCTGTTTTAATATAATAGTTTATATTCGTACATATATATGTTGCCATCAGGGCTTTGTGCCGACCGATTTATTTAACCTGGATAACTTCTACATAACTCATTTAACATTCTTTTCTGCAGACATTTGACCTGGCTGAGGTCATTTGAAAATCAACATCAATACCTTAAATTAGTTGTTTTAAGGTTGGAGCCGCACCCCTTCTGTACAATCTGAATCAAGTTTAATTCATTGATATATTGCAAATTGACATAATTCAAAAGAGTTTTTAGTTTAGCAAACAATATAAAAATACTCAAATGTCAACAACTCAGTCCGGGATAGGAACGAAAAATTACATCCTTTTGATTATTGGAGCCCTTCTTCTGCTGCTTATCGTGATTAAAATCATTTCCAATTCAAAGAAGGAGCTGACTAAAAGCACCAAACCAGGTGCAGCAGCGGTGCAGGCAGAATGCTTTATCGCTAAAGATACCCTCATTAATTTTACGTTTAAAGCTGTTGGAAGTATCCGGGCTAACGAAGCCGTAGAATTAGTAAGTGAATTGTCACTTCGTCTGGTTTCCATCCATTTTAAAGAGGGAAGCCAGGTGAAAAGGGGAGATCTCCTTTTTCAACTTGATGATGCCGAACTGCAGGCCAATTTAAAAAAGGTTAAGGCGAAATTGGATCTGGCACTTGAGACCGAAAAGCGCACCGAAAGCTTGCTGAAATCGGGTGGAACCAGTAAACAAATTTTTGATGAGTCAGTATGTGATCGAAAAGTGCTTGAAGCTGAGGCTGAATCACTGAATGTGCTGATTGGCAAAACCAAAATCGTGGCTCCGTTTTCGGGCGTCATTGGTATCCGGAATGTCAGTGAGGGGGCTTACCTGACCCCCGGGAAAGTACTCACAACCATAGAGGATATCAGTAAGTTGAAAATTGATTTTACGGTTTCTCAGACCTTTGCAAATATGATTCGGAAAGGCGAACTGTTTAATTTCCGGGTTGAAGGAAATCCGTCGGAATATTCTGCCCTTGTTGAAGCGATAAACCCTTCAATTAATCAAAATTCCGGAAACCTGAAGATCCTGGCTATTGTTGAGAATTCTGACGCTGCGCTAAAAGCGGGTATAACTGTAAGTATTAGTCTGTCTGCAAAAGCTGCTGTTTCTGCGATATATGTCCCTACCCAGTCGCTGGTCCCGACTCCGGGCGGGTATCACCTTTTTTTTGCTGAAAAAGGGAAAGCTGGTTACAGACCTGTAATCACCGGGATTCGATCGGAAAAAATGGTCGAAATAATAAAGGGTGTACTGCCGGGGGATACGGTTTTGGTCACGGGGTTCATGAAGTTGAGACCCGGTTCTAAATTGGAAATTGTAAAATCACGTTAATATGAGCCTCTCATCCACGTGTATTGAGCGTCCTGCCTTGCCAGTGGTTTTAGCCTTACTAATGATCATTGCAGGTATCGTCGGGTTTTCGTTTTTACCCGACAGGGAATATCCCGAAATGCAGCCTCCTGTAGTCAACGTTACGACTTTATATACCGGCGCAAATGCTGAAATAATTCAGGCACAGATCACTGAGCCCCTGCAGCAGGAAATAAGCGGAATAGAAGGGATCCGAATAATATCGTCCTCTTCAACCGAACAAACAAGTGCGATCACTGTAGAATTCAACATCGGAGAAGACCTTGAGCGGGCTACAAACGATGTTCGTGACAGGGTGTCGAGGGCAATCCGTTTCCTGCCGAAGGATGCCGATCCTCCCATCGTTGAAAAACTGGACGCAAACGCCAACCCGATCATATTCGTAATCGTTTCAAGCAAGGATCATTCTGTGCTTGAAATAAGTGATGTGGTCGACAGGTATTTTCGGAACAAGTATCAGACTATCTCGGGAATTGCCGGAGTTAAAATTTTTGGTGAGAAAAAGTATGCCATGAGGCTTTGGATGGATCCTGATAAACTTCATGGCCTGGGAATGACTCCAATTGACGCGCAACAAGCTGTAAAACAAGGAAATCAGGAATTGCCTTCCGGCAGGATCGAAGGGGATAATACGGAACTTAATATCAGAACGCTCGGTTTTCTGCCATCCGCTTCTGCCTTCAATGATCTTATTATCAGGAGCAGGAACGGGGAAATTGTACGGTTCAGTGATATCGGGCACGCCGAGTTAGGCGCTGAAAATGAACGAACTATTTTTAAGGATGACCTGGAACCGGCCGTCGCCATCGGAGTAGTTCCCCAGCCGGGGGAAAATACAATAACCATGGCCGACGAGTTTTATAAGCGGACGGAGCAATTAAAAAAAGAGATCCCTCCGGGTTTTAATATTAAGTTGGGATTCGATTTTACTGTTTTTGAGCGGAAAGCCATCACGGAAGTGAAAGAAACATTACTATTAGCGTTTTTCCTGGTAGTACTCATTATTTTCATTTTCCTGCGCGACTGGCGATCAACCATCATTCCCGTTGTTGCGATACCAATTTCAATTGTTTCGACCTTTTTTTTAATGTGGATAGGTGGACTTTCCATCAATGTACTGACTTTACTGGGGTTGGTATTGGCTATCGGACTGGTATGCGATGATGCGATTGTTGTGCTTGAAATCATTTACTCTAAAGTTGACTCCGGTTATGGGCCACGAAAAGCTGCGCTGGAGGGTTCAAAAGAGATCTATACCGCTATTATTTCCACAACGATAACCCTCGCCGTAGTATTTCTTCCAATCATGTTTCTTCAGGGTCTGACCGGCAGGCTTTTCAGTGAATTTGTTGTAGTGGTGGCGGGTGCGGTGATTCTCTCTGCTTTTGTTGCCCTAAGTTTGACACCCATGATGGGATCAAAGATATTGACAAAACAGCATCATCTGGGCTTTAACTGGCTGTACCAAAAGACAGAGCCATATTTTGTCGGCCTGAACCGAAGCTACAGGTACTCGCTTACCGCTTTTATGAAGATGAGATGGACCATATGGCCGATACTGCTGATTCTCGGATTCTCCATTGTTGCCTTATGGAATAGCTTACACAAGGAGCTTGCCCCTCTTGAAGATCGCTCCAATATACGGATGAACACACTTGGTCCGGAGGGATCGACCTACGAATTTATGGAAAAATATATGGATCAGCTAAGCTCATATGTCCATGATTCCATGCCTGAAGCTACACGTAATTTGTCCTTAATTTCGCCCAGTCTCACATCTGTTGACCCTGCTAATAAGGGAATGCACCTTATTTATTTTGATGAACCGACTAACCGTAAGAGAACCCAGAGCCAGATATTTCAAAAATTCACCAAAGACATCAGTCGCATCACAGGCATCGGAATTTATCCGTTCGAACCCCCGACCATAGGGAATCGTTTCGCCGGTCAGCCTTTGCAATTTGTAATTCAGTCGGCTGATTTTGATACTCTGACCAAGATGCTTCCTGTATTTCTTGCTGAGGCCGGGAAAAGCAAAATTCTGCAGTTTTTGAACTCCAACCTCAAGGTAAATAAGCCTGAATTGAGGATTTATGTCGACAGGGATAAAGCTGCAAAATATGAGGTGACCGTTGAAGCGATCGGACAAACGCTTCAGGCGGGGCTGAGCGGATTGCGTTATGGTTATTTCATTATGAACGGAAAACAATATCAAATTATCGGACAGGTATCGCGTAACTACAGCGATAAACCAATTATGCTTGGCAACCTTTATGTCAGGAGTGCAAATGGCGAATCGATAGCTCTGGATAATGTAGTGCGATGGGAAGAAAAGGTCAATCCTTCAACCATATATTCCTACGACCGTTACTTTTCGGCCACGATCACCGGAGGCGTTGCACCCGGATATACCCTCGGTGACGGAATTGTGGAACTGCAAAAAGCGGCCGACAAAACGCTTACTCCGGTATTTAAAACATCGCTTGCAGGACAAAGCAGGGATTATGCCGAAAGTTCATCCAGCCTTTTGGTAGTATTCATACTGGCAATTGTGATCATCTATCTTGTCCTGGCCGCACAGTTTGATAATTTTCTCGATCCGCTGGTAATTTTGGTTACGGTTCCGCTGGCACTGTTCGGAGCATTATTGACCCTCTGGTATTTCGATCAGACTTTGAATATTTTCAGCGAAATAGGTATGATCATGCTGGTTGGATTAGTCACAAAAAATGGAATTTTAATTGTTGAATTTGCCGCTCAACGTAAAAAGATGGGTGAGGGAAAGTATGAAGCTGTTCAGAAAGCTGCCATTTCACGGCTCAGACCAATATTAATGACCGCTTTTGCCACCATTTTTGGTATTCTTCCGGTTGCCCTTTCGCTGGGAGCCTCGTCAGGAAGCCGAAGATCGCTGGGAATTGCTGTAATTGGAGGGATGGTATTTGCCACTTTTTTTTCATTGTACCTTGTACCAATCCTTTACACTTTCATATCCAGAAATTATCATGCTAAAGATGAAGAAGAAGAGGATGAAATATATGAACCCATTTTCAGGTAACCTTCCCGAAATGGTAGTCCGGTTACTGTTAACAACCAGTGTGATCTTTACCACCATGGTTCTTTGCGCTCAGCAACCGGTTAGTCTGAACGAGGCGGTGCAGCTGGGGCTGGTAAACAATTACCTTTTAAAGATTTCAAAAAATCAAACCGATATCTCCTCGCGAAACATCAGTTATGGCAATGCCGGATTCCTTCCCTCGGTAACTGCATACGGATCCCTGGATAAAGCGCATCTCAATGCCCATCAGGACGTGCTGACCGGTAATAAACTCGATAATAAGAACGCCTCGACAACAGTTACCTCTGCCGGAATCAAGGCCGAGTGGGTACTGTTCGACGGTGCCGGGATGTTTGCCAAATACGAAAAACTGAAGGGATTGTGGAAAATCAACGACCTGGAGACACGAATATCCATGGAGTATGTCGTTCAGGAAATTACCCTGGCCTACTGTAATATTATAAGACAACTGGAGCTGCTTAAAGCGTGTAATCAGCGGATGAAATCAAGTAACTTCAGGTATTTTATTGCGCGTGAAAGACTCGACTCAAAACTGGGTTCCGAGCAGCAATGGCTTCAGGCTGATGTTGCAAGAATGGCCGATTCTTCTGCATTATTTAAGCAAACATCCGAACTCAGAAAATCGAAGATCGAATTAAACCGCTTACTTGCCCAGAATGTTCAGCGTGAATTTATCACTGAAGATTCCATCACACTGGTTCAGATTCCTGGTCTGGATCAGTTGATAACCAATAGCACCAATTTTAATAACTTATTGAAAATTAGGACAGAACAATTGATGTACAGCAAGCTGGAAGAAAAATCGCTTAAATCGGAGCAATATCCAAGGGTACTTTTGACCGGGTCGTACGGGTATTTTGAAAACAATACTGAAGCGGCCTTCATCAATTATAACCGGTATTTTGGTCCGCAGGTGGGATTAACAGTTGGAATGAAATTGTTTGATGGAAAGAAACTTAGAACATCGCTCGAGAATGCAAAGATCAATATTCAGAATAAAGAACTACAGCTTAAAGATATGCAGGAGCAGGTGAGTGCACAGCTAGCTGAAATGCATCTCGATTATTTGTGCCAGCTCCAAACCATCTCGCTGGGGAAAAAAGAGTTGGCACTTGCAGAGAGAAACCTTGATATTGCGATGAAAGCCTTTCAGACAGGACAGATATCAGCACTCGATTTAAGGGTAGCCCAGGACGATTTGTTCCAGGCATCATCGAATCTGGTAAATTCCTGTTATTACGCGAAGTTAAAAGAAACCGAATTACTGACTGTAAGTGGTATGCTGTTAAAATAGTAAAAAATATATAGTCATAACTTTGAATGTATTTGGACTTTATAATTTAACTTTGGATGGCTGTTTGGGTTATTGCGTCTTTGTAGCTATTTTTTCTTGCCACAAAGTAATCGGGAGATCTGAAACTCCAACCTCAAAACAGATAGCTTTCCAAAAATGATTTCGTAAGAAAGAGGTACGGAGTACCGCTAGATTTGTAGAGAAATGAATAAACAGCTTCCTGGAGGTACAGCGTACCGAAATATTATCTCTGGTTAAATACTTCATAAAAGATGATATTGCGGTACGCTGTACCTGGTTCGAATACATTTTACTCCTGTTCTGCAAATAATAACTGTGCTCTGCACCTTTGAATGTTTAAAGTCAGATATAAAAAGAGTTATATTGGAGTCAGGAAGACGCTAAGAAACACGAATAAAAACTAAAACCAATACTAAAAATTATGAATGACCAGTACACCGTTTCACGCTACCTGCTTCATCGTTTGCAGGAGATTGGTATTAAGCACCTTTTCGGGGTTCCCGGAGATTATAACCTGGATTTCCTCGATGATGTTATGGAGAGCCCTATAAATTGGGTAGGCAACTGCAACGAGTTAAATGCCGGTTATGCGGCCGATGGATATGCCCGTCTGAACGGAATAGGTGCTGCTGTTGTCACTTATGGCGTGGGAGGATTTAGTATTATTAATGCTGTGGCAGGAGCTTATGCCGAGCATGTTCCCGTGATTATCATTAACGGTGCTCCCCCTGCGCGGCGAAGGGAAGCCGGAGTCATGGTGCATCATCTGGTCTCCAATTATTACCTGCAGTTTGACATCTTCAAGAAGATTACGATCGACGCAGCCCTCCTGGTAGATCCTGATACTGCCCCTGAGGAGATTGACCGTGTGCTCCGGAATTGCATTGCCCATAAACTTCCTGCCTATCTCGAACTTCCTGCCGATATCACCCACGCTCCATGTCATGCACCCGGGGAGTTTTTTACAGCCCCACCATTAATCTCAAATCAGGATAGTTTGGCCGAATGTGTCAAAGAAGCAGTGACGTTGCTCAACGAGTCGACCAATCCAATGATACTCGCAGGAGTTGAGCTGCTGAGATTCGGGATTGGAAACGAAGCACTGCGGCTGATTGAAACAAGCGAAATTCCTTTTGCAACCATGCTCAGCAGTAAATCAGTATTACCAGAGCTTCACCCACAATTTACCGGTATCTACCAGGGAGGCTGGAGCAAAGAAACCGTACGCCATCAGGTGGAGGATTCCGACTGCCTGTTGTCGCTTGGAGCCTGGATGACCGATTTGGATACAGGGTTGTTCAGTATCAATCTCGATAACCGGCGAATGATTACAGTCGGAGGTGGCCAGGTGCGCATTGGCAGCCATTTTTACCATCAGGTGCAACTGAGAGATTTCATCCAAGAACTAACCCTGGCCGTTCAGCCCCGCTCTTACCTGGCTTCCCATCCGGCCCAGTCCTATCAACCCCTGCAACCCTTCGTCCCGGAACCTTCATGCATGCTGACTGCACAGCGCCTTTACGCATGTCTGAACTATTATTTGGACGACAACATGATCCTCCTCTCTGAACCCGGTGACGCTTTCTGTGCGACCCCTGAATTTCATATTGAAGAGGCGGAGAATTTTATTGTCCAGGCCTATTATTGCTCAATCGGTTTCTGTACCCCGGCTGCACTGGGTGTAGCAATGGCACGGCCCGAAAAACGACCGGTTGTCCTTTCCGGCGATGGCGCTTTTCAGATGACTGCCCAGGAGGTTTCAACGCTCATCAAGGAACATTGCCCGGCGCTAATCATAATCATCAACAACGATGGCTATCTGATCGAAAGACGGCTCCACCAGGATGGAATGTATAACGATATCCAGATGTGGAATTACTCAAAACTGCCAGAAGTATTTGGGGATAGTAATTTTGTAATTGGTATCCGCGTGACTACTGAAGAAGAATTGGAACTGGCCATTAAAACCGCTAAAAGAGAGAGAGACAAACTTGTGCTTATCGAAGCATACCTGCCAAACCGTACTTGTTCAGAGGGGCTTGACCGGCTTGGAAATACTTTCAGAAAGTCTAAGTAAGAGGATAATTAAATTGCCAAATCAGGTTTGGAGTGGTAAGTGTTAGAAAAAAACGGTCAACATCCACCTCGACCCCGATTGCAATAGTAATTAAGTGAAAAATGAAAATCCTGATCATCATTTTAGGTCTGATTTTCTTAGTTTCCTGTAAACAGGCCCAACCCAACGTGGCCAAGGTGTTGGCCTCGGGGCATTGGATTGACCTTACCTGGAATTTTGAGGAAAGCACTGTCTATTGGCCTACCAATGTGTCCTTTAAGCACGATACCGTTTTTTATGGGGTCAGTTCCAAAGGTTACTTCTATTCTTCATTCAAATATTCGGCTGAAGAGCACGGGGGTACCCACTTCGATGCACCAATCCATTTTTCACGGACTGGTCGAAGTGTCGAACAGATTATGCCGGATGAACTAACAGGACCGGTGATTGTGGTGGATGTTTCGCAGCAGTCGGCCCAAAACCGCGATTACCTCATCAAACCCGGGGATTTCATTCAGTGGGAAAAAGCCCACGGAGCCATTCCTGGCCAATCCATTGTATTGCTATACACCGGTTTCGGCAAGTATTGGTTCGATCATGAAAAATATACCGGAACCTTAAAATCGGGAATCGCCGGCGTTGAAGAACTGCATTTCCCAGGACTGGGTCCGGAAGGTGCTGGATGGCTGGTCAAAGAAAGAAAGATCAAAGCAGTAGGAATAGATACCCCGAGCATCGATTACGGACAATCAAAGTATTTTGAAACACACCGTTTTCTGTGCGGGAATAATATTATTGTCTATGAAAATGTCGCTGATCTCGGACAGGTTCCTGCAAAGGGGTCATACGCTGTGGCGGCACCGATGAAAATAAAAGGGGGAAGTGGAGCCCCACTCAGGCTTCTTGTTTGGGTACCGGTGAAGTGATAAGTAATCTGAAAGATATAATGTTCTAAATTAAATTTTATTTTATTAGCAATTTGGACCAATCCAGATCTCCCCTCCTTTTCCCCCCTTTAGACTGGTTGGGGGAGGTCAAAAGAAACCATTAATAATTTCGCCATTGTATTGTTCTTATCCCTTAATTGTATTGTTGAATCTTTTTAACCAAAATCAAATGAACCGTATTTACTTTTTATTAACTATTTTTCTAATGACTTTCCTGGTCGCGTGTCAGCAAGGGGAGAAGAAAATCACCATCGGGTATGTTCAGATTACTCAGGATCCGGTACTCGACGCTGCCAAAGCCGGTGTTTTTCGTGCGTTAGCCGACTCGGGCTTTATTGACGGAAAGAATATTAAAGTCCTCGATAATAATGCACAAGGTGATCTCTCAATGATAAATACGATATTACAATCCTTGATTTCACAAAATGTGGACCTGATTATTACCAACAGTACGCCGTGTATGATGGCGGCAGCACAAACCGTTCGTTCTGCTCCGGTGGTCTTTACCGTGGCATTTGGTCCAGAACAGATAGAAATGAAAACAATCCCTGAAAATTTTTACGGGGTTTACGATCCTCTGAATGTCAAGGCGTTTGTTGACCTTCTCCTGGAATGCATTCCTAATCTAAAACGTGTTGGAATCCCATATAACAATGCAGAGCCAAATGCTGAATATTCGGTAAAGGTGTTGAGCAAGGAATTTGCCAGACAAGGCATCACCCTTATAACAACCTCCGTGACCAGTTCCAATGATCTCTTGCAGGGTGCCCAATATCTTGCCGGACAGAAAATCGACGCCTTGGTAGCTGCTGCTGACAATACGGTTTATATGGCCTTGCCTGTTTTGGCCAAAGTGGCTTCAGAGCAAAGAATTCCCCTTTTTGTTACCGACCCGATGCAAACCGAAAAGGGGGCAGCTATTGGGCTTGGTGTTAATTATGATCATTGGGGTTATTTGGCCGGAGTTAAAGCGGTTGAGATATTAAAGGGAAGAACATCACTGCGGAGCCGGATAGAACCCATAACTACTTATGATCTAACGATAAACGCGAAATCTTGTGCCAGTCAGGGTCTTACTGTACCCGACAAGGTAAAGAGCAGGGCAAACCGGATTTTTGATTAGGTTTATGTTATTAATTTCGTTAGCTTGCACCAGCTAATTTACAATACCCCAAGGTTCTGAAACCTTCAAATGACCGATCATGAAATCATTTTCACGCGGGATTCTGGCATTAATCATTGTTTCAACTATTTTACTCTTATCTGATCTTCAGAATCGCAACAAGAAAAATGTGATCCAACGGTCTGTTGGACAGGTGGGATCTGAGGCAGTAGCCGGGAAAAAATATTTGCTGGGCCTTTGTTATTTTGCACCTGAAGCCTCTCATGACCAGTTGCTTGCCGGATTATGGAAACGCCTCGGCGAGCTGGGGTTCGAGCGTGGCAGGAATCTGACGGTCACAGAATCCCACTCCAATGGTGAGATAGGAAACATCTCACCGATACTGCTGAACATGGACAACCTCTCATTCGATTTAATTCTGGTGACTTCAACCCCTTGTGTTACGGCGGCATTAAACACTGTCAGAAAACATCAGGTTGCCTTCACCTATTGTTCTGATCCCATTGCTGCAGGCGCAGGTAAATCCTTTAAGGATCATTCCAGAGGCATTACCGGCATCGGTTCATTTCCACCTGTCGAAAAAACGATTCAGTTTATCCTGGAAACCATTCCCAAAACAAAAAAGATTGGTACTATTTATAACAATGCAGAGGCTAATTCGCGAAGTGTCGTTAATCTGATGCGTAAGGTTGCCACGCAGAAAGGATTTGAGCTCATCGAGGTGCCGGTGGTCAACACTTCTGAGATTTTTCAGGCAACTCAGGCAATACTGAGTAAGGGGATCGACGCGTTGTATATCTCAGGCGATAACACCTGCACACAAGGATTTGATGTTATTGCAGGACTTTGCACTAAAAACTCCATTCCCCTTGTAACAAATGACAAGGAGCTGGTTGCAAAGGGGGCCCTGGCTGCGATTGGCCCGGGTTGGAATGGTGTAGGCTACCATACCGGCGACCTGGTTGCAAAAATGCTTAATGGTGTTTCCCCCGACAACATACCCCTTGAGAATTTTGCCAATGAGAACATCGAAATAAATATGGAGAAGGCCAGGATTCTGGGATTGACAATCCCCAAAGAGTTTCTTTCCTCATCAATTCCTTTGTCTGAAGCTAAAAAATACAAATTTGCATTTGTTCATTTTGCCGATAGCCCGATGTCTGAAGATTGCGAAAGCGGATTACGCAAAGCACTTGAGGATCATAAACTCAGGGAAGGGACCGATTTTGCCATGAAAGTATATAATGCCCAGGGGGATATTGCCACGCTGAACAGCATTGCCGGATCGATCGGCAGTCAAGCCTGGGATCTTGTTTTTAGTGCCTCAACCCCAACGGCACAGATGCTGGTGAAGAAATTGCCCGGGTACAAAATTGTTTTTACCAATGTAGGTGATCCGCAGGCAGCCGGTCTGGGCAAATCATTTACAGATCATCTTCCCAATATTTGCGGTATCTCAACCATGAGCGACTTTGACGGGATGATTGGTATGATTAGGCTCCTTCATCCGGGAATCAGGCGGATTGGAACCGTATTTACCCCCGGTGAGATTAATTCTGTTTCCTATAAAACCCACCTCGAAGAGGCATCCAAAAAATCGGGGCTTGAGCTGATTGCTATTCCGGCAAATTCTGTCACAGAGGTTTTAGATGCTTCCAATGAGCTGGTATCCAGGCGAATAGAGGCATTTTGTCAGATCAGCGATAACCTTATCGGCAGCTGCAGTTCTGCTATTCTGAAAGTTTCACTCTCAAGTAAGATTCCATTCTACGGGTTTGTCTCTGGTCTGCTGGGGCAGGGGGCTGTGGCTGTTTGTGCGCGCGACTATTTCCAGTCCGGATACGAGGCTGCCGAGATGGGAATCGAAGTTTTATCGGGTAAAGATCCCTCCAATATTCCTTACCGGTATGTCTCAAAAACGAACTACCTGGTTAGCCGGAAAAATGCCGGAATATTTAAAATCGATATTCCCGAGTCTGTTTTTAAGGCTTTCCCCAAGTTGAAAATTGAAAAATAAAAATACCAAAACACTGCTTAAATGGAAAATAAACTGGATATTCGTAAAGATCCTCCCGGAAAGGAACAGCGGATCTACCTTGATGGAAGACTGGACGCAAGCTGGGCCGGACATCTCGACGATTACCTCAATGGGCTGGTCAGGGATGGAGCTCATCGCCTGATTCTGAATATGTCAGGGGTTCAATACATGAGCTCTGCCGGAATACGGACACTGGTTGTTCATCATAAAAAGTTAAAAAAAATCGGAGGGTTGTTCGTCCTTGAAGAGCTCTCTCCCGGTGTAGCCGAAGTTTTGGAAATGGTTGGAATGATCAGCATGCTCACGGAAGGGGAAAAGGAAGCTCCTGTAGTTGTAAAGGAGAAATCCAATTTTCTGGAAGTCGGTCAATACCGTTTTGAAAATGAAGTTTTATCAGATGGACTGATGACTATAAGTCTGACAGGCAATCCGGCATTGTCAATGACCTCAGGTTTTACAGCTGAGGATAACCAAAAGTTTAAATTCAAATCCAGCCAGTACGGATTAGGAATAGGGGCCATCGGCAATGGATTTGAAGATTGCAGGAGCCGTTACGGAGAGTTCCTGGCGATAGGGGAAGCACTGGTTTACAAACCCTCAGACAAGTCAAGGATCCCGGATTATATGGTGAAAACCGGGAAGCTTGAACCCGAAATTAATGCACTTTATGCTATCCGGACGGAAGGTGCATTTGCCAACAGGATCATCTTCGAACCGGTAGCAGATAATTCGTCCATTGCTATAAGTGAGTTGGTTTCGGGGCTGGCAGCCTCCTCGGGACTGAAACAGTTTCTGTTTCTGGTCATTGGTGAGAGTGACGGATTGGTTGGGGCAAGTCTGAATACTCCGCCGGTGGATAGAAACCCTTTGTTTGAATTTCCCGGAATCCGGGAGAATATTCATTTTACCACAGAACCGGCTTATTCAAAAATGCTTTCTGTTTCACTGGGAATCTGCTCCACTGATCCGGATGAGACCCTCCGTCCTTTCCTTCGTCCGGTTAAACCTGGGTCAACATCATATATTCATGTGCACTCCGCTGTTTTTCCATACCAGTCACTGCCTAAGAATGAAAAATCGGCAAACAAGCTAGTGCTGCACCTGTTTGAAACCAGCCACGTGATGGATGTGTTGCATCTTATAAACGACTCACGCGAAATAGCCGGGATAGGGGAGAGTATATTTAAGCAGGGCGTTGCCTGGATCGGAAATCTTAGTAAATGATTAAAATTAAAGTTCAATGACACTACTTATCGGATCAATTACCATCGGACTTGTCCTGGCGCTGCTGGCACTGGGCATATTTATCAGTTTCAGGATATTTGACTTTCCGGATATTACGGCAGAGGGATCTTTTACATTTGGTGCCGCGATAACAGCATCCCTGATTGTAGCAGGCATCAACCCCGTAGCAGCTACCTTAATGGCGTTTGCGGGTGGCTTATTGGCAGGTGCAGCAACAGGGCTGATCCATACCCGGTTTAAAATAAATCCATTGCTATCCGGAATATTGGTTATGACTGCACTATATTCAGTGAATCTCCATGTGATGGGGAAAAGTAATGTTCCGTTATTGTCTCAGCTAACCTTGTTCACCTGGGTAGAACACTTCTCAATAGCTGTTTCCGGGAAAGATGCAATTACGAGCGTTCTTGGCTGGAGTGTTCCTGTAAAAGATTTGTGGATACTCCTTTTCTGCTTGATTATGATTGTCCTTTTCAGCCTGGTTCTGCTATGGTTTTTCCGCACCAATATAGGGACTGCCATGCGGGCCACTGGAGACAACGATCAGATGATCAGGGCTCTTGGGGTTAATACGAACGTCATGATCGTTTTTGGCGTTGCAATATCCAACGGATTCATAGCACTTTCGGGTTCGATGCTGGCCCAGTTTCAGGGCTTTGCCGATGTTCAGATGGGAATCGGAATGATGGTTTGGGGGCTTGCCAGCGTGATTATCGGCGAGGCGTTGATCAACGAAAAGAAACTGGGGTTGTTGATTGCGGGAGCGGTGATTGGTGCAGTTTTATTTCGTTTACTCGTGGCCATCGCCCTGCGCTGGGGAATGAACCCGAACGACCTCAAACTGATTACGGCTGCTTTCGTATTCCTGGCACTGGTTTTACCCGGGTTTATGAATAAAACAAAAAAGATAAGATTAGTTAAGTAAAGATTTTCGCCAATTATATTTCAAATTTAATGCTGATCAAAATGTTGGAAATATCAAACCTTTGCAAAACGTTTAATGTTGGAACGATCAATGAGGTGATGTCACTGCAGAATGTTAGCCTCTCGATTGAAGACGGGAGTTTTGTGTGCGTGCTGGGGACCAATGGCTCGGGAAAATCGACACTTCTGAATGCGGTGGCAGGAACATTTCTGACCGATTCAGGGAGTATCATTCTCAAAGGGAAGGATATTACCAAATGGCCGGAGCATAAACGTGCCAGCCAGATCGGACGGGTCTTTCAGAACCCATTCAGCGGCACTGCCCCCGGAATGTCAATTGCTGAAAACCTCGCCCTGGCAGCCAAACGGGGAAGGAAACGGGGTCTCGGCTGGGGATTGACGGCGTCAGTAATGAGTGAGCTGAAGAGCAAGGTAAAAGTCCTGAACATGGGATTGGAAGAGCGTCTTGAAACACCTATCGGGAAGCTTTCCGGTGGTCAACGGCAAGCGCTTACATTGTTGATGTCAAGCTGGCTTAAACCCGACCTGTTGCTGCTCGACGAACATACAGCAGCACTCGATCCCAAAACTGCTTCCAAGGTGATTGAACTTACTGAACGAATTGTTAATCAAGGAAAGCTGACTACCCTTATGGTGACTCATTCCATGCAGCAGGCAGTCAACCTGGGCGACCGGATTATCATGATGCACCAGGGAGAGATCAAATACGACTTTAGGGGAGAAGAGAAAAAAAGGCTTAAAGTGCCCGATTTGCTTGCCTTATTCGATGAACTCCGCAGGAAAGACCAGATCGATCCTGCAGTGGCTGAATTGCTGATGCGCGAGTATGTATGAAATTTGCAGCTGGCTGATCGAGACTGGCAAGCGGCTAGTTGCCAGATGGTAATTGCAAGATGGTAGTTGCCAGCCGCATTCCTAAGGTTCATAAATGTTCAAAATAGTTAGTGCAATGAAACAGATCCTCCGCCCCCTGCTTTTCCTTTTCGCAGTAAGTGCCGTCTTACTTCTTTCCGATTTGCAAAACCGGAAGGGGAAAAGCAGGCTAATCGAAAAAACCCGAATCGCCATTTTCCGGTTTACTTCAAATCAGACTCTTGAGGAAGCTGAAAGGGGAGTACTTGACAAGATCGGTGGTTCGAAAAATTTTTCAGACGGACACATCGAAATCCGTAAATATTGCGCTGAAGGAGATATGGCTGTAGCTAATACAATTGCCCGGAATATTGTAAGCGAAAAATTCAATATGGTGGTTTCTATCAGTACAACCGGATTACAGGTTATGGCTAATGCAAATAGAGCGGGCGAAGTATTGCATGTGTTTTGTACCGTAACCGATCCTGTTTCTGCCGGAGTTGGGATTACCGGCCCTGCCGCAAATCTGCATCCGGCCCATTTGGTTGGGATAGGTACTTTCCAGCCGGTTGAAGGCATTTTCAGAATTGCCCGCCAGATGAATCCAGAACTGAAAAAAGTTGGTGTAGTCTGGTGTACCAGTGAGGCCTGCTCGGTGGCATGCCTCAAAAAAGCGAGAGTTATTTGCAAAGATCTTGGTATTGAACTGGTTGAGGTAAGTGTAGAAACCGTCTCACAGGTTTACGAAGCGGCCCTTGCCGTATGTTCAAAAGGGGTAGAAGCCATTTGGATTGGAGGAGACAGTGTTGTGGAACCGGTTATGGAAATGGTCATTGCAGCCGCCACAAAATTCAATATCCCGGTCTTTACCAATAATCCCAAACATGCCTTTAAGGGAGGAGTGGCCAACCTTGGTGCAAATTATTACGAGGTTGGCCAAACGGCAGGAAATATGGTTGTTTCGCTTCTCAATGGATTAAAAACAAGCAGTATAGAAATAAAAAACGTGGTGCCTGAAAAATTGTATATCAACGATTCGGTCAGAAAACAGTTGAAAGGCAACTGGTTGCTTCCACAGGACTTAGTGGCAAGAGCCGATTCAATCATCCATTGATCCAACTGTCAGGATTTTGGAAGGAGCTGGATAACTAGGATAAATTTCTTGAATAAACTTAATTAGAAGGAGATAAATACTATGGATCAGACATCGCCGTTTGCAATTACAATAAGCCGCCAGTTAGGGAGTGGAGGGGCATATTTAGGTCAGCAACTGGCTAGAAACCTGAATATTTTTTATGCCGACCGTGAAATAATCAGCCGGGCTGCGAAACAGTTTTCGGTATTAGAGGAAGATTTGGAATCAATTGATGAAAAGAAAAATTCATTCTGGGAATCATTCCTACATTCATTTGAACTTGGTTTTTCGGATCCCTATAAACCACCTCAAATTGTTTTACCGCCTGACCTCATTTTATTTAATGCTGAGTCAGAGATTATCAAGCATATTGCGAAAGAACGTTCAGCAGTTATTGTAGGACGTTGTGGCTCTTATATTCTTCGGAATCATCCGAACCATTTAAGCATATTTTTACACGGTGATATAGCTTTTCGAATCAAACGTGTTGAGAAGCTGTATAATGTTACGGAAAAAGTGGCTGAGAAAATGATTGTCAAAAGTGATAAAGAAAGATCTCAGTATTTTCATTCATTTACCGGTGAAGAATGGACAGATGCCAGACAATACGACCTTTCGATCAATACCAGCAAAATAGACCCTGATAATAGTGTGAAATTGATAATGAAATTCCTGGATTAAACCAAAGCCTAACTTTAATCCGTTATTGACTAATAAAGTGAATCATGATCTCCGTCACTGTTCAAACTGACCAAACGATACCGCTTGTGATTCCAGCAGGGCGGATTGATACCACAACAACCGGCAAATTTGAGGAGGCTCTTCAACCATTTCTTGAAAATGAGAATTTTCTGATCATCGACCTTTCGAAGTGCAGCTATTTATCAAGCGCCGGCATCCGAACACTTTTAATAACCGAAAAGAAGTTGAAGGCTGCTGGCGGCAGTTTGTTTCTTTGCGGTTTATTACCCGAGGTATTTCAAATCATTGAAATGGCCGGAATGCTTCAGATTTTTCGGGTAAGTGCCAGCGTAGCAGAGGCCCGTTCCGAAATTTTAAGACTCAGGCAGCTGGCTGACAGATCACTTAAATGGAATGCGGGGCCACTATCTTTTGAGTTATTTCCCATTGAAGGGAGGAGGCAACCTGCTCTTCTGTGGGAAAGTCAGGGAATTGCAGGGTACAACGAATTGGGTTATTCGATCGGAATAGGGTCTCCGGCTGAAGCTTCTGATGAAAATGAACATACCCGGGGATTATTTATCTCCGACAGCCGATGCACAGGTTTTATACCTGCCGATACAAGGTTATCTCCAGATTTCAGGGTGCCTCAGAACCCTGAAAATGCAGGCATTTTCGTTAGGTGGGCACTCTCTTTCGGAGGAAATCCTTCGGGCCTGGTGCGGCAAACAACACCAGCATTATTATCTCTTGGTGAACTTACCCGCGGAATCTACCCGATAATACAGCAATTCAAATCCGGGGAAATGAACCTGATGACGCTAATTGTCGCCAATTTTGACACATACAGACCTACTGTTTCGTTTTGCCTGGTGATTGACCAGGAATTGAGCAATGCTTTAAAACAGTCTGATTTTAAAGAAATTACAGATTCAATCAAAGATAATGTCAGAGGAACCGGATTATGGGGAGCCAGGTTTGTACTTTACGAAATTTCTGATTCTCCTGTAGATGCCTCATTATCAGACTTTCTTGAGAAAGTCTTAACCATTGAAAATATTGCCGGTGTAGAAAAGATTGATCCTGACGACAGGGTAATTAGCCCGGTCTCCTGGATGTTCATTTCAGAAGGGCTGCAACCTGCCTCCGAAAGGCGAATCCTGATCGAAACTGAAGATGAACTCCGCCTTGATCCGCCTAAGGCTTTTTTAGCACGCAGGTTATATACCGATGCTTCCCGGTTAATTGTAAAACAGATTCATGGTGGCTATTCGGCACAAACCTTCCAGGTAATCTCTTTTGACAAGGAGGGACGGAAACTGAGGCCCACTGTACTTAAAATTGCCGATCGCGCTATGATTTCACGAGAATCGGATCGTTGCCGGCGATTTGCCAATCCATACATTTTAAACAACAGTGCTATGGTATTGGGAACGGAATTCTTCGGAAACATCGGAGCATTGAGGTATAACTTTGTCGGTATCGGTGGTGAACAGTCAAAATTGAAATGGTTGACCCATTATTTTAATAACTGGACCACTGAACAGTTAGAGCCTTTATTTGACAAGATATTTGTTCAAATATTGAATCCCTGGTATGGTCAGCCCATCGCCGATACCATTTATCCGTATCGCGATCATGACCCCACCTATACTTTTTTCCCCCAGCTTTGTGAAACAGCTTTATCAGAGCTCTCCGTTTCACCTGAAGAACAGTTTTTTACTGTTAAAGAGACTGGTCAACAGCTGATAAATCCCTATTGGTTCCTTAAACATGAGTTTGCCAGAAGACGCGAAATCACCATTGATTATTATACCTCTGTTTGTCATGGAGATCTGAATATGCAAAACATCCTGCTTGACGAGGATATGAATGTATACCTGATCGATTTCTCGGAAACCAGGCCACGCTCGCTGGTGTCTGATTTTGCCAGGCTTGAGGCGATCTTCATGATTGAGCATGCAACATTGGAAACCGACCAGGAAACGGAAGAATATATCCGGTTTATTTCCAGCTTTTATAATTCTGTCCAGCTCAATAAGCCACCGGTGAATAATTATCAGGGAAAGCATCAGGATAAAGTCCACAGAAATATCTCCTTAACACTGAAGATGAGAGGATATGCCTTAAACGGAGTTAAGGGACATCCCAATCCGGTTCCATATTGTCTGGCTTTACTCGAGTGGATACTACCAATTGTTTGTTATAATTCCACCCCAATTGCCCACAAGCGCCTTTCGATGATCGTTGCCGGACAGTTATGTGAAAATATAATAAGGACTGATTGTCAGGTATTTTAGTCATATTCTCTTTAACGTCAGGATTTATTCATTGTATTTAGGTCCGCGACAAAGTCATGAAATTGCATTATTTATTCCAATTTTAAAAAATATATTGCATTCCAATTCTAACCAATCATCCTGAATTCATTGGAGAATATTGCCACTATGGTCACCGGAATGGGCTATTAAATTTTATTATTGCAGTTGAAACAACAAAATCAAAAGGTCAATCCGAAATTGAAATACTGCAGAAAACAACTGGTGGTAAAGGGTCTTTAATGGATAAAACCGGAAAATTTTATTTTTCTAAGCGCCACAATCTTAATCAGGAGGATGTAGCTGCCCTGCTCTTTATTCCCGCACTATTAGACCGCACAGGGTGGCTTCTGAACAACTGGGCAAAATATATAAAATCTGGCACTGAGCATTAAGCTGGTTTTAGAAAATATCAGGTCTTCAGAAATCAGGTCTGCACGTTGATATTTTTTAAGGTATTTACTAAATTTCTATCACAAACAACCTGACATAAGTTTAAAAGTTATATCTTTATTTATTCAAGTAATTTATGGCGTATTTATCGTTCTGATTAATGAAGCTGATTTAATAGAATGATAAACAATACTTTAATATTTAATTTTTTTTTTATCTTAAACCACAGTTAACTATGAAAGTTATTCAATCAGATGAATCATTGGTTAAAATTGCTTTTGCAGGGAAACTGGATAGCATTTACGTTTCCAAGAATGATGTGAGATTTTTTGCGCTTCTGAATAGTCTTGAAGCTCCTGTGATACTAGATTTTTCAGAAGTAAGTTATATTGGATCATTAGGAATCCGTATGGTTCTAATGGCTTTGAAGGAGGTTAAAAGGCAGGGCTATACGCTGAAAATCGAAAATACAAGGCCTGAGGTCGAGAATATCTTCCAAATGACAAGTTTAGGTGATTTGTTAATTTAATTGATCAAGTAAGCCAACTAAAGAATGATTGATTTTCATTTTAACTGACTTAAGGAAATTGTGGGTAAATATATTTTTAAAATCAATAGGTAATTACTCCTTGGTTGTTAAATTGAATAAGAAAAAATATTTTGAATTATTTAGTCACTCTTAATCTCAAAAATAATTTTGTTATATAACAATAACATTTATGATTTAAGACAGTCAATCAGTTGTAATATTTCTTAAATTTGTGAAATATAATATTTTACTGTAATTAAATTTGACGTCTTTTTTAAGCTAATTCGGGAGAAATTTAGCTTAGATATTGGAAGAGTGGTTTATCTCATGAATGAACAGTATAAAAAGAATCGAATTAATCACTCTTCTGCATTTACCAGTCGCTGATGAATGAAATGCCAATGAAACCCTGAAAGGATGAAATTCAAAACGCTAATAGTAGACAATCAAATGAGTGAATTGGAGAGGGTTGCGGCTTTCCTGGACGAATTAGGTGAGGAATTGGGACTAGGTATACCGCAGGTATTATCTTTAAATCTGGTTTTGGAAGAGGCGTTGTCCAACATCATCCTATACGGATATGACGATAAAAATCAACACCGCATAGAAATAAATTTCAAAATGGAAGGTGATCAACTAGCCATTTCCCTTATTGACGATGGGCAACCTTATGACCCGACCTTAAGGGCAGATCCTGATACCACCTTGTCTGTAGAAGAGAGACCTGTAGGAGGATTGGGTATATTCCTGATTAAAAAGATCATGGACAAAGTTGAATATGAACGCAAATCAAATAAAAATTATTTAATTCTCACAAAAAATATGAAACCATGAATGTACAAGTTTCAACATCAGCAGATTACACCGTAGTTTGTGTAGATGGACGCGTCGACACTACCAATGCCAGCGAACTGGAGAAATCAATGTTGGAGGTAATTGAGGGAGGAGGTACCAAAATTATCCTGGACTGCTCAGGATTGAATTACATTAGCAGCTCAGGATTAAGGGTTTTTCTGGTTATTCAGAAAAAATTAATGTTGTTAAAAGGGCAGTTCAGGCTTTGCAGTCTGCAACCTGGAATTAAGGAAATATTTGATATTTCGGGCTTTTCTTCCATCTTCTCACTATTCGCAGATACAGAAGCGGCGATGAATGGGTAATACTGAGATCATTTGAGGATTGCTCAGATGTATTTGGAATTGAGGTGCCTGGCAATTTGACGGCATTTACCGATTCGATCATCTAAATATCAACTCACAATGAATATCCTATTCAGTTTTGTACCGGTAATTCTTCTTCTTACATTTCTATTTCTGCTCGACAGTTTTAATCTGGTTCGGGTTAAGACGTTAGTATTATGTTTGTTTTGGGGAGTAGCCTGTGCGACTTGTGGATTTTTTCTGAATAAATCTATTCAAAATTTGATTGAATTAGATTTTAGTTTTTATTCACGTTATGTGGCACCAGTGATTGAAGAGTGCCTGAAAGCCACTTTCATTTTTTACCTCATTTCAAAGAAGAAAATTGGGTTTATTATTGATGGAGCAATATACGGTTTTGCCATCGGAGCCGGATTTTCAGTGCTGGAAAATATCTACTACCTGTTCCAATCACCACCTGAATATAATCTACTGACCTGGATCATAAGGGGGGTTGGAACAGCTGTTATGCATGGTGGGTGCACCTCTTTTTTTGCAATTTTGTTTGTCGGAGCGATCAGCAGATCCGAAAACAGAATATTGGCCTTTCTACCGGGTCTGCTTTTAGCGATTCTGTTTCATTCCGGATTCAATCATTTTCCCTTCAACCCAGTATTACAAACCTTATTAATTTTATTGTTGTTGCCTTTCGCGTTTGTATTGGTTTTCAGCCTCAGTAATGCAAAGCTTCAAAAGTGGCTCGAAATCGAATTTAACAGCGAGGTTGAGATATTGAACATGATCCGCAAAGGGGATTTTGGCTCCACTAAAGCTGGCAAATATCTCAAATCACTGAAAGAGCAGTTTACATCCGAGACCATTTTTGATATGTATTGCTATATAGACCTTTACCTTGAGCTCTCTATCAAAGCAAAACGTAATCTTATGCTTAAGGAGAACGAATTCCCGATAATTGTGGAAGACGATCTCCAACTCAAACTAACAGAACTTACTCAATTGCGGAAACAAATCGGGAAAATTGGGGAGCTGGCCCTTGCCCCATTGATCCGAATGAACTATAGAAACCTCTGGAAACTGAATCAACTCAACTAATTGTCATTCATAATCAACAAAATTCTAATATAATACTATTATACAACCTATAAAAGATCTATTATGAAAACTAAAACAAAAATGCTTATGGTTATCGGTATTATTGCTGCATTATGTGCCGGTTACATCATTGGGATACTCGTAAATTATCCGCCTGTTGCCAAGTCAGACCTTGCTGGAACCTTTGGCAAAGCCGAAAAATTCCATAAAGTCCAGATGACAGCAAAAGACATTCAACTGAGAAGTGAGTTGCTTAAAGACACGGCTAAGCTGAAAAGCATGATTCAAGGATTAGTCTATTTCTCGTTATTCACTGAAGATGTCAGAACTAAGGTAGATCTGGCAGACATTACATTCAGGGCTAAAGGAATGGGTGCACTGCCCGGTGAAGCTGACATAGACAAGGCTTTGGTCGACTATGCCGATTTTATCAGGAACAACAATAACACCTTGAACACTACCGTTGAATTGTTGACTGGTTTTTACTACAAAAAATCAACAGACTTAACTCAGGATGTTGAAAAAACCATGAGAGAGTTTGGTGCCTATGTGAATAATATTAATGAAAAGAATATTGTCCTGATTTCGGCGCTCAAAAGCATGGATAATTTCATGCTTACCAATAAGACATTGCAAGCTCACAAAGAGGAGATTTTGCAGCTGAAATCGATACGGGATCAGTTGTTAATCAAAGGAATCCAGTTTGGTGGAATTCTTAATAACAAAAAACAGGTTAGCACAATGGTTTCCTATGCGCTCTCGTCACAAAATCAATTTTCAGCAGTATTACTTAATATTGGTTATACTGCATCCACCAATTATGGTGCAATAAATAGTATTTTCCAAAGTCAAACAAATCTCTCCTCCAAGGTAAGTGATAATATTGGGGTAACCATTGGCAACCAGGTCTTAGGTTCTGCCCAGTCGGTGGTTTACAATTCAGTCAGTTTGGGATTTATGTCCAGTGATCAGTTGCATATATATAGTAGTCAGGGAATGTCAGGGTTTAGCAACCTCCAGGTAGTTCCCATCGCCTCCTATATTGTTGGAAGTCAAACTCTAAATGTCAACCTGCCTATTTACTCTGTGACAGATTTTATTCATTCGCAGGGTTATAATAATGGTCTGGTATCGGGCATGGCCCTCAACTCTTCTGCGATTTTTTCAACCAGTAGTCTGAATAACATGATTGGCTCAGCAGCTGGCCTGGGCAATATCATTAATGCGGTAGTTCTGTCTCAGGGTAGTTTAGGCGTAAATTAGATTTGCAGAACTGTTAATATCCGTTTTCTCTGAACCCGGATGGGTGGCCATGGTTGGTCTTGTTTTTCTCGTCAGATTGGTTCTTCCTGATATTCAAATACCTGTATAGTTATTTTAAAAGGGGGCTTTTACGGATTAGATGATGAAGGACATATTTGAGAATACCTTATAATACTTGAAGCCGGCCTGGAGAATTTTTGGAATGGCTAACCAGTACACAAATTATTTGAATTTATGTCAAAGATGGATGAAGAGTTGAAGATGAAGATCATGGTTGTGGATGACGAGGTCGACCTGGAGCAACTGATTCGTCAAAAATTCAGACGACAGATCAGGGAAGGAGTATACGACTTTGAGTTTGCCCATAATGGACTGGAAGCACTTGCGAAACTGATTGAACAACCGGAAATAAGACTAATTCTGTCAGATATTAACATGCCTGAAATGGATGGTTTGACCTTGCTTACGAAATTGAAAGAGCTTAAAAACCCTGGCCTCAAAACGGTCATTGTTTCAGCTTATGGCGATATGGAAAATATCAGGACAGCCATGAACCGCGGGGCTTTTGACTTTCTCACAAAACCGATCAGCTTTGATGATCTGGAGATCACCATCAATAAAACAATCGAGGAGATCTCCTCGATATGTAAAAGTTTGCTGGAGCATGACCAGTTGATTTCTATTCAGCAGGATCTCCAAACTGCCCGGGAAATCCAATTGGCTATTCTTCCGAAAACTTTTCCACCTTTCCCTGGCCGTACAGAGTTCTCAATTTATGCTTCAATGATTGCAGCCAAAGAGGTTGGGGGCGATTTCTTCGATTTTTTCATGATTGATCATGAAAGGCTGGGTTTTGTAATCGGTGATGTATCAGGCAAAGGGGTTACTGCAGCTATCTTTATGGCGGTGAGTCGCACCCTGATCAGGGCAACAGGGATTAAGGGCGTTTCTACCCAAGAGTGCATGAACTATGTGAACAGGTTACTTTGCAGTGAAAGTGTTTCATGCATGTTTGTCACTGTTTTCTATGGCATTCTTAATACCGCCAATGGCGAGGTTGAATATGTTAATGCAGGACATAATCCACCTTATATCCTTTCAAATAACTTTGTCCAAAAGGTTGAAATGACCGGTGGCACTATCCTTGGTTGCATGGACGATTTCAGTTATGGTTCCAAAAAAATTCAATTGAACCCGGGAGATCTGCTGTTTCTTTTTACAGATGGCGTCACTGAGGCCTTTAATACGAGGGAGGAGCTTTACGGTGATAACCGTTTGGTCACCTTTCTGGAGGCGCATAGCTCAACTCCGATCGAAGAGATCATCAAAAAATCTAATCAGTCTGTCTCAGATTTTTCAGCAGGAGTACCACAATCTGATGATATTACCTTGTTGGCGATCCGGTATCACGGCCAGGCCTAAAAACTAACCTTCAGGAAATTTGGATTACTATGAAAACATTCAAATGTTGTTGGAACAAATGCGCATCTTTCTTTATTCTTCCCCTCTTACTGTTGTTTTCAGTTCCGCATTTTCTTTATGCACAGGGGAAACTTGATTTAGAGCAATTTGAGACCTCAAACGTTAAGCTCGTTTTTATGGACAAAAACACCTCCTACCTTGTTCCCCATACGGTAAGGTCGTTCGAGAATGCGCTGGGATTCCACAAAAAATTCTGGGGATACCTGCCATCTGGCAAAACAAACATCCTTTTCAATGATTTTTCAGATGTCGGGAACGGTGGAACCAATGTAATCCCCTGGAATTTTCTGAATATTGGCGTTGCTCCATTTGATTATACCTTTTCAGTAGTTCCGTCTAATGAGCGGATGCAATGGTTGATGAGCCATGAACTCACTCACCAGGTAATGTGCGATAAATCGTCAAAACAAGATAATCTTTTTCGAACTATTCTGGGGGGAAAAACGGTTGCAGATAACCGCGATCCGGTTTCAATGGCCTACAGTTATTTTACCACCCCCCGTTGGTATTCTCCCCGTTGGTACCATGAAGGGATAGCAGTGTTTATGGAAACCTGGATGTCTGGCGGTATTGGACGGGTAATGGGCGGATACGATGAAATGGTGTTTCGCACCATGGTACGCGACAGCGCCTTCTTTTATAATGTCATCGGACTCGAATCGGAAGGGACAGCTATCGATTTTCAGGTAGGGGTGAATTCTTACCTTTACGGGACCCGCTTTATAAGCTATCTTGCATACCATTATGGCCTTACAAAGCTCAAAGAGTTTTATTCGAGGACAGACTCCAGTAGACGCTATTTTGCTGCTCAGTTTAAGCAGGTATATGGGATTCCCATTCAGGAAGAATGGGACAAATGGATTGTCTGGGAACACCAGTTTCAACAAACAAATCTGAATGAGATCAGGAAATTTCCCATCAGCACCTACCGTAAAATATCTCAAAAGCCGCTTGGCTCAGTTTCGCGGCAATACTATGATCCGGCTTCAAGAAAACTGCTTGCGGCAGTTAACTATCCCGGCAAAATGGCTTATATTTCTGCTATTGATGTGATGAACGGTGCAATGACAAAGATTGCTCCAGTTCTAACTCCGAGTTTGTTTTTTGTAACTAACCTGGCTTATGATGATTCTACCAAAACGATTTTTGCTTCAACTAAAAACAGAGATTGGCGGGGACTTCAGTCTGTTGACGTAAAAACCGGAGAAGTTAAAGATCTTATTAAAATTACCCGGACCGGCCATCTGGTTATTGATCCTGCAGATCATTCGTTGTGGGGGATTCAGACCATAAGTGGCCGTACCAGTCTCGTGCAGATTAAGCCTCCGTATACTGACCTCAAAACGGTCATGACTCTTCCTTATGGAAGAGACTTATCTGACCCCGCCATATCAAAGGATGGAAGGTTGATTTCAGTCACACTTTCGGATGTTACCGGAAGTCAGAAACTGGTGGTCTATAAAATTGCCGACCTGATTGCCGGCAAATCAGATCCACAGGTCATTTACGAATTTGAAGATAATCCGGCTTCCAACTTTGTTTTCTCTCCCGACGGCAGATATCTGTATGGAACATCTTATTATACTGGTGTTTCCAATGTATTTCGTATTTCATTGGATACGCATAAAGCGCAAATTCTGACTAATGCAGAGACAGGATTTTTCCGGCCGTTGCCAATTTCTGCTGATTCGATGATCGTTTTCAACTATACCCATGAAGGGATGATTGCCGGCATTATGAAAATTGATACCGTGGAAAATGTAAACCCGGTGACCTATTTGGGACAACGGATCTTTAAAAGGTTTCCGGAAGTCGAAAACTGGACATTGCCTTCACCATTAAAGATCAATCTGGATTCAATAAAAGTTGTTGAAGAACGGTACCGCCCGGTCAAAGAACTTAAGTTGGCCAGTGCGTACCCAATTGTTCAGGGTTACAAAGGATTTGTTGCAGGCGGATATCGTTTTAATTTTATGGATCCAATGGGCTTGAATTCGCTTAATCTAAAACTGTCAGTAACACCAAACAATGGTCTGCCGGAAAAACAAATTCCTCATATTTCAGCTGAATACAATTACTGGAACTGGACTTTTGCAGGAAATTACAATTATGCCGATTTCTACGACCTTTTTGGCCCAACTAAATTCGCCAGAGCCGGCTATTCATTCTCCACCAAATATTATAAATTACTTAACCGCTTCGCCCCAAATAAAACGGATCTATATTTTAAGCTAACTGTTTATGGAGATCTGGAAACTCTTCCCAATTATCAGAATATTGCTTCCGATTACCGGACACTTTATATGGGAACCTTTAATTATCACAAGAGTCTCCTGCGTAAATCGCTGGGCGCGATTGAACAGGAACAGGGTTACGATTGGAATGTATATGCTTTCAGCAGTCTGGCAAAGCAAACGTTCTATCCTCAGCTGATCAATAATTTTGATTTGGGATTTTTATTGCCTTTACGAAACACCTCTTTTTGGTTCAGAACCTCGCTTGGACAATCATTCGGACAATCAGATAAAACCAATTCTTATTTTTTCTTTGGTGGATTTGGGAATAACTACCTCGATTACAGATCGGCCCAGCAATATCGTGACATGTCGAGTTTTCCAGGAATGGAGATCGATGCCATATCGGCACTGAACTACGGAAAGTTTTCTCCGGAACTGGATTTAAAACCTTTCCGGTTCCGGAAAGTTGGATTTAAAGGGCTTTATTCAACCTATGCCAGGTTGACGCTATTTGGAATGGGGCTATTTACCAATATTGGTTATGATCAACCTCAACTCAGGCAGGTCAACTATTTTTCAACCGGTGCTCAGCTCGATTTTGAGATTGTTCTCTTCTCTTTGCTTAAGTCAACACTTTCACTTGGCTATTCAAGAGCTTACAGTATCGTTAATTCGCATGATGAATTTATGATTTCATTAAAATTATAGTTTAACTTTACTAACTAAATATAGTTTTCGTTGTTATACAAGTTGGTCGGAGTAAAATTACAGAATTAGCTAACTAAAATGACTCAATTAAAACAGCACTTCAATCCTTATCCCGGTATTCGCAGTTTTGAAACGGAGGAGAGTCACTTATTTTTTGGACGTGAGAGCCAGATAGAAAATATTGTTTCGGTTCTTTCGGATACCCACTTTCTTGCTATAATAGGATCTTCCGGAAGTGGAAAATCCTCTCTTATACGGGCTGGAGTCATTCCATCGATCCTCAGAAGTGAAATTAACAACCAAAAGAACTGGGATATTACAGTCTTTAAGCCTGGCGATAATCCTATCCTGTCATTTGCCGCCGAATACACTCAAACATATAACCGCAAAGCAACCTCAAAAGGGAATGCTCTGATTCGACTGCCGGATGTTGACCAGACATTGCGCAATAATCCTGATCCTATCTTCAAGGTGCATCGGGAGCTTGGATCTGATCCATGGCTCATTGTTATCGATCAGTTTGAGGAGACATTCAGGTATCAGAAAAATGTCAATTATGAATCAGAAAAGAAAGAAATAATCTTTTTTATCAATCTGTTCCTTGATCTGGTTCGCGCTCAGGATTTTAAGATTCCAATCTATGTTGTATTGACCATGAGATCTGATTTTCTGGATCATTGTACAGAAATACCTGGTCTTACCGAAGCAATTAATAAAGGACATTTCCTGGTCCCCAGAATGACTCCGCGATCACTTCAGGATGCGATCGTAAAACCGATCAAGGTAACCGGTGGGAATATTTCAAATCAGCTGGTCGACCGCCTCATTACCGATTTAGGAGACAAACCGGATCAATTACCTGTAATGCAACACGCTTTAATGCGTGCCTGGGATTACTGGAACCTTAACAGGGTCGGGGATGAACCGTTAGATATTCTTCATTATGAAGCAGTTGGTACAATTGTCTCGGCCCTCTCTTTACATGCAGAAGAGATTTTTAATGAACTTAAAAAAGAGGACCAAAAAAAGATAACAGAGCGATTATTTAAAGCACTGACTGATCTCGGAACTGAAAAAAGAGGTACCCGCAGACCCACTTCCTATGAAGACATCCTAAAAACGATTAATTCTTCAGAAAGCGATCTTCTTGAAGTAATTGATCAATTCAGGGCGCCTGGCAGAGCATTCTTAATGCCCCCGCATTATGTCCCTATCCAACCTGAAACCGTAATCGATATATCTCATGAGAGCATTATGCGGGTGTGGGGGCGACTGCGCGAGTGGGTTGATGAGGAGATGAAATCTGCGGAACTCTACCTCCGCTTATCGAAATCTGCTGAATTATACCAGCAAGGCAAATCAGGACTCTGGACAAATCCCGAACTTGAAATAGGGGTTAAATGGAAACAAAAAAACAGACCTACACCATTCTGGGCCCAACGTTATGATCCCGGATTTGAAAGGGCCATAGACTTTCTGGATTATAGCAAGAAAGAATCGGATTTCGAGATCATGAAAAAAGAGAGTGCCCAAAAAAGAGAATTAAGCAGATCCCGTAAAATTGTACTCTTTCTGAGTATAGCATCGATCATCTCTATTCTCTTCCTGATTATTTCTTTAGATTCGAAATTGAAAGCCGATGCCAGTAGCAGGATCGTAATAGAAAAGGGTATTGAACTGGAAAATGAAAATAAAAAGGCCGAAATACAACGAAAAGAGGCTGTTGCACAGAAACGAATAGCCGAACAGCAACAAATAATAGCCGAACAACAAAAATTAATCACGGAAGAACAAAGACTATTCGCGGTGGCTCAGCAGGATTCAGCCCAAAAAAGTGAACTTGCTGCCAAAGCTGCCAAAGTTTTAGCTGATACCTCTGCTCAAAGAGCAAGAAGAAGTGAAATAGTGGCAAGGGCAGCGAAAGTTTTAGCTGATTCTTCGGCTCACAGGGCTGAAAGATCAGCAGATCTGGCCGTTAAATCTGAGAAAAATACTCAGCGGTTAAGACTACTTGCCATTGCACGCTCAATGTCTATTCAATCTCAACGTGTCGCAGGAACAAACCCGGTTTTATCAGCGCTCCTTGCAGGCCATGCCTATAATTTTAACTTCGAAAACGGCGGAAGGAAAGATGATCCGGATATCTTTAATGCGTTGTCAAATATAATTATTGACAAACCAGTCTTTCGCGGACATAAAGATGTTGTCAGAGGAATTGCTTTATCCACTGACGGGAAATCGATTTTTTCAGGAGGTGATGACGGAAATCTATTGATATGGTCTTTAAACGATCCGCACGAAAAACCTGGTTTTCTAAATACAAACGGCTTAACTAAAAATGGGATTCGCAGTATTGCTGTTGCACAAAAAACGGTTTTGGCTGGAACCGCAGATGGGATATTACTATTTTGGATTAATGCGGGAAAAGGGATTGCTCCTCAAAGCATTGCTGCCCATTCAGGAATCATCAACAAAATCAGAGTTATTTCACCAACCCGGTTTATCACGGTTGGTGCCGACAGGTACTTTAAAATTTGGGATTTAAATGCAATGAACCTACCTCTGTTTTCAGGGCAAATGGAAGCTTCGGTAAAAGATGTGGCGATTTCGGGTGACGGAACTAAGCTGGCTCTGGCCGATCAAAATGGGATAGTTAAGATATTCCAGGTTTCAAATTTTAAGGATACTCCAATTGTTTTGAAAACAAAAAAAACAATCCTCTCAGTTGCACTAAATAATGATGGATCAATGTTGCTGTCCGGTGATAATTCAGGCATGATCAATTTGTGGAATCTCTCCGATCAGAATAAAAATCCATTGGAATATATGGCTCATCGTTCAGGTATCACCTCACTCAGCTTCAGTCCTGACAATAAAGCCTTTGCCAGTGCAAGTTACGATAACACGATCAGGATCTGGAATCCTGATGAGCCGAAACAAAACCCGATTGTGATTACAGGCCATGATTCTTGGGTAATGGATATAAACTTTACTTCAGATGGGAATCGTTTGATAACGGCAAGTAACGACAAGACAATCAGGTCTTTTGAAATAAACAGTGATTTATTGTCATCCAGGATATGTTCCAAAGTTAACCGGAATTTAACCAAAAATGAGTGGATAACCTTTGTAGGTAAGGATATCAAATATCAAGAATTATGTCCTCAAATTAAATCTGTTAAGTAATGACCAGGACTAAAACCAACAGCCATTACGGTATTGTACTTCTGATAATGATTATGCTAGGAAGTCTCCATTCCCGGGGTCAGGAATGTGATGATAATGTATTAAAGGAGGCGCAAAAAAAATACGATATCGGTTTATTTAGTGATATTAAGGAAATGCTTCAGCCCTGCATTGAAAACGGGTTTACGCAAAAACAACTGATACAGGCATACCGTTTAATGTCAGTTTCTTATCTTGCATTGGATTCTGTCAGCCAGTCCATCTCATTTGCCAATAAACTGATCAGTATAAAACCGGATTTCGATGCCGAACTTTTTGGTCCCCCAAAATTCGAGCATATAATTAACGATATTAAGCAATCGGGTTCAAGCGTACAAATTGTATCAGTTTCCAAACGTGCAGAAAATCTGCATGAGGCCCCGGCTACCGTGTTGGTTATCTCAAGGGAAGATATTATGAGCCGCGGATATGTTGATCTGGAACAACTTTTTAGCGATTTACCCGGATTTGATGTTTCAAGAACTTTTGGACCCACTTACTCGAACATATATCAAAGAGGTTACCGCTCAAATAATACGGACCGGACACTTTTTCTGGTTGACGGGGTCGAAGAAAATGATCTGTGGTCCAACATTTCCTATTGGTCAAGGCAATTTCCGGTTTCCAATGTGGAAAGGGTTGAAATTCTTTATGGACCAGCCTCTACCATGTATGGGGCAAATGCATTAGTCGGCGTGGTGAATGTGATTACCCGTGATACGGAAATCCTGGCCGGTAAAAAGAATGTGGGTGTAAAAGTCAATACCGGAGGGGGAACCTTTAATACCAGATTCTTGGACATGACCATTGCACTTAAAAGGAATAACGTATCATTTTCAACAACGGTTAAACGATTCACTTCATCCGAAGCAAACCTTTCAGGTTATCCGGAATTCAATTATAATTCAAATGATTATAATTCTATTGATTATTCATCCTTGTTAAGTGTGACATCCAATGCTGCCAGTTTTGTAAGAACCAATCAAATAACTCCCGGTAATCCATATTTTACGATTAACCGGGATACCAGAGGTGATACAATATCAGTAGGTCTAACGGATGCCGGTGTTAATGCGGCCAGAAATTATGACAAATCAGCTTACAATCAGAAACTTAATGGGAATACGGTTGGATATTCCAATATTTCGGATCATTGGTATCTCTATGGGAAATTAAAGTTTACCAATCTGCAGCTGGGCTATGAATTTTGGAGATCTGAGTCTGCAGGAACCAACTATTACAACGATAATAATGAAGGAGGAGCGAAGAATGGGAGTCTTTGGGAACCTAAGCAATCCTTTTTTTATATGAAATATGATAACAATATTTCCGATAAATTAAATCTGATGAACTTTTCAGAGTACAGGATAACCGAAGTTGGAGCTAATTCAAAAGCTGTATATCTCAATAATTATTCAAACGGATCGCTGGGAAGTGCCGACTTAGCCGCGAATGTTAATCCCTTTTGGATTACCCAATTTTATTACCAGATTTCGCGTCAGTTTAGAAATGAATTTAAAATAACCTACAATCCCAATACCATGCTTAATCTGGTTGGTGGAATTGAGGTAAGAAACAGTTCGATACAAGGGGACTACCGGACTGCGGCCTATATTGGGAACGACCTTGTATCTCCCCAAAAGATTCCCAATGCACTCCTTCACCCGGCCAGTGTTATAGAGATTGGCACAAGCTCCGGGGATGCGATGCCCGGTGGAAATGATTTTAGCATTTACGATTTGGGAGCATATGCACAGGGAACCTGGAAATTTAAGGACATTTACAAGTTTACACTGGGTGGTCGTTACGATTATAACAAGATCAGGGTGACGGGAGGCTATGGTTCTCAGTTTAATCCCCGTGTTGCCCTGGTAGTCACTCCCGGCAAGTTTATTTTCAAGGGTATCTATGCAAGTGCATTTCAAAACGCATCAAACTGGACCAAATTTTCAACCAACACCTCCCGCAAACTGGATAATCCCAACCTCAATCCTGAAAAGGTTTCCAATATTGACCTGAGTCTAGCTTATCGATTTACAAAGGACATCTTTGCTGATCTGGTATATTATAATTCGAGTTTTAATGGTGTAGTTGGAACGGGTATTGTAAAATTGGCCGATGGCACTGCAACAGGTCAGAATCAGGCTATTGGGGCACTTAAGATTCAGGGACTTCAATCTAATCTGAATCTTAAAATAAGTAATTACGGGATTTATGCCAATTTTACCTATACCGACCCCAAAAACAATATTCTAAAAAACGGGAAATTAACCAATACCTATCAGCGGATAGGGGACATTGCAAGTTTTCACCTGAATGCAGGTGTTAATGCAACTTATTTCGATCACCTTAATTTGAATCTGAGAATGAATTATGTCACCAACAGACCGGTGGGACCCGGAACATCGGTCCCTGCCAATCCGGGTAACTTCCCTGCATTTGTCCTGGTTAACGGTTCGGCTACCTATAAGGAATTATTGCCTGGACTAAATGCCCAGGTAATTATTAATAATATTTTTGACTTACAATATTTTGACCCGGGAATCCGGTCAGCCGACGGGGGGTTTTATTCCTATCGCACACCACAACGTGGACGAAACTTTCTAATTAGATTAATTTATGAGCTCTAGAGTATCAATAATGACAGAAATTAAATCTGAATATTTATTCAATAAGCCAAAAAGTATTTGTAAAAGTTTGAGTGAATGGGAGAAAAGTATTCTACTACTTAATAAACCGGATTTTGCAAAATCCTATAAAGAGCATATTCAAGCTGAAATAAATAGCTATGGATTAAGCTTAAGGTTAGCAAAACTATCGGATATCGATGCAGTATATGACTTTATTCTCTCCTGTTTTAGTCAGGAATATATTGAAGATGTCAGTAGATATGATCTGTTCCGATTCATTGAATATGGGCACGGCCTGATCATTGAGGATGCTCAGCAGGTGATTTTAGGTTGCCTTTTTGAAGTTGGTTACGAGAAGAGGTGGAAAGTCTCTTATTCTATCCGACTCGGAATCGATGAAAGGCTTAAAGGGAAAGGAATTGGAAAACTCCTCACTATTTACTCCTGTATTTTAGCCATGGAGCGTGGTTCGGAGGTAAAAGTTGGTCTGATCAGTTACGATAATCTGGTTAGCCTTCATATTCACGTGAATCAGGCCGGATGGTTAATTGATAAGTTTTATGACAATCTGGAGTCATTAGGTCTCAGTTTCGAGTTCAGTTTGCCTTTAACTCCTGAGTCATTGCTAAGAAATAGAATCGATCAGGAGAAGGTTCGGATTTATATTGAAGAACATATCGCCGGAGTTGATTACATACTCATTGATTGCGTTGACATTGAGACAATTAAATTAACTTATAACGATTGTAAATTCAGGATAGCCGCAGTTATCAGACAGGATGAAAATAGGGGTAAACCATTATTTCTTGCCTTACCGGTTGCAATATTGTATTCCAAAAAGTAAATCAGATTTATGAAAAACGCAATTCTTAAAGCCCTGAATATCCGGAAAGGAGAAGAAACAGCTATTAGCCTGCTGTTGCTTTATTCCTTTATTATGGGCTCTGTAATTGCATTTTTTTATACCTCGGCAACCTCAATGTTTGTAGTTAATTTTGAGAGCTCTTTTTTGCCGTATGCCTATATTGGCGGTGGGATCATGAGTTACCTGGTATGGCTTTTATATGCACGTATCGAAAGGTTTGTCAGCTTTCGAATCCTGACACTCTTTGGAATTTCTCTGCTTTTAATAGCGGTAGGCTTTTTTGTTTTGGGGATTCGCTTTTTCAACAACAAGTGGCTTACCTTTATGATGTTTGTATGGATACGTGTATTTATCTTCATATCCGTTGTCGGGTTCTGGGGGCTTGCAACCAAAATATTTGACCTTCGTCAGGGAAAGCGAATTTTTGGCTTAATAAGTTCCGGCGAGGTCATTTCCGATATCGTAGGCTTTTTCTCCATACCTTTAGTACTTCATTTTATTAAAACCTCCGATTTACTTTATATATCCTTATTTGGCTTGGTAATTTGTTTATTTTTAATGCTTTACATTTTCAGGCATTTCCAGAAACCATTAAGTAGTTTTAAGGAAACCAGCCCGGAGAAAAATATGAATACCTCCATAACTTTTGTTTTTAAGGACAAATATCTCACGATACTTATTCTTATGGCCTTAATGCCAATGTTTGGGATGTGTTTCGCAGATTACTCCTTTTTACATCAGATCAAAATTGAATATAACAGTCAGGATGTGCTGTCCAGCTTTTTAAGTATCTTTTTCGGAGCCACTGCAGTAGCTGAATTCATCCTGAAATCTTTCTTCTCGGGAAGATTACTGAATAAATACGGACTTAAAGTGGCTCTCCCGGTTTTGCCGGTTATTCTGGCGGGATGTGTATTTCTTGCTGTTTGTTCTGGTGTTTTGTATGGAACAACAGGATTATTCTTCTCATTTATTGCATTCACCAAAATGCTTGACAGGGTATTGCGAAGCGCAGTATACGACCCTTCCTATCAGATATTATACCAGCCGCTTCCATCAAAAGACCGGTTGAATGCACAGGGGATGGTTGAAGGGATGGCAAAGGGCCTGGGTTTTGCCTTAGCCGGCGGGGTAGTTTTGTTATTTACACAGCTTAATGCTCTTAATCTGGTTCATTTCAATATTCTGTTTCTGATTATATTGGCTGTCTGGATAAAGATTAGCCTGAATATGTATCAGGAATACCGGGGCTCACTCACCAAAATATTCACCTCAAACGAACATAATGGTTCTATGTTAGGTAATTACAAATCCAATTCAGCTGTATTGGTCCAAATAGTGGAAGAAGATGATGATGCCAACATCAACCTGATCATGAATATCATGCTTAATGTTCAGCCACAAAAAATGAATCGTTTTTTGCAGCAGATATTAGCCTCATCAACTTTAGCCAGTCAGAAAAAAATATTGGAACAAATAAAGGGCAGACGGTTAATTTCTGCGGAGTCGGTAATCAAAAATCAGATGCTCTCTATTCCTGATATCATGAATAAAGTGCCATTTGAACGCGCATTATCCGATTTGAGTCAGTCCAAAAAGACAGATTTTGAAACCTTGTTAGTATTATCTCAATCAAAAGTGGTTGACGAAAGAACTCTTGCGGCTAATCTACTTGCCTATTCCAGCAGTTATAAGGTCCATAAAATCTTGCAGGCACTGTTACAGGACGAACATCCGGAAACCAGAAAGGCAGCTCTGGTCAGTTCAGGTCGTATCGGGAAAAGAGAGTTATGGCCCTATATTATTCAAAATCTATTTTACACGAGCTTCTCACCACAGGCTATCTCTGCCATAAAAATGATCGGGGAACCAATTTTGTCTGAGCTCGATAACTATTTCGACAAGAATACGACAAACAAAGATGTCAGACTTAAAATTGTTGACATTTTTGCCGGCATCAGATGTGATAAATCATTGAATTTACTGCGCACACGTATCCAATATCCCGATGAAACCATTCGGCACCATGTATTTAAGGCCTTAAGTAAATTGGAATATCGGGCAAAACGGATGGACATCAGCCTTCTTAAGGAAACTATTGATGAGGAAATTGCAATTACTGTTTGGGTAATGGCTGCATTGCTGGATGTTCAGAAGGGGAATAACATGCCTTTGCTGGAGGATGCATTGGAATATGAACTGCAGCAGAAAAAAGAGAATGTTTTTCTGCTGCTGTCCATGCTTTATGATTCGAAAACGATCCAATATATTCAGGAAAGTTTTCTTTCAGGTACGCATGAATCAAAGGTTTATGCCACAGAGATCCTCGATTTAACTGTGTCGTCCGACATCAAGGAAATTTTTCTTCCCTTACTTGAAGATTTATCGGTAGAGGATAGTCTGGCCCTCTTCAGAGATAAGTATCCCCAGCAAAAAATGACAATCCTTGAACGTTTGAAAGATATCATCAACAAAGATTACCTTAAAATCAACCGATGGACCAAAGCTTGTGCGATTATGCATCTTGAAGATTATCACGGGAATGAAAATGTTTTGCTTTCCAATTTCCTAAATCCGGATCCCTTTATCATGCAGAACTCTGTAAAGATCCTGGAAATGCAAAATTCAGAAAGATTTAAAATTGTATATAGTAAATTGGATAAGGAGAAAGTGAGTTTCATCAATAAATATAAAATTCAGTTCAATAAAGAAGTTCCCGATTTATCACTCCTCGAGAAGGTCAATCTGGTGAAAAGAAATCGTCTTTTTAATTCTTTTCCCAATCCTGATATCGCCAGAATAGTGGAAAATTCGGCAGAAATCATAATAATAAAAGGGGAGGAGATTAATCCACGGGAGATAGCCCAGGATTCAATATTATTTGTTTTATCAGGAAGCCTGACTGAATATTACAACAATCAACAAACCAGACAAATAAATGAAAATGAATATTATTGGGGTATCGTAAATGAGCATGAAGAATGCGTCAGACTGAAAAGTGAAATCACCTCCACCTTACTTGTTTTAAGTCCTGAATTAATTTTTAATGCCATGTCAGATAACAGCGAATTTACGCTGCAGGTAATTGGAATCTTAAGTAAAACAGCATAATAATTCAAACAATGATGAGCAATAAGGCAGTAAATAGGAAGTCTCATTTAACACTCATTTTCATTTTGATGTTGACACCGATCTGTTTATTGGCTCAAAATCAGGATGTAGGTTTTCCTTATATTAAAAATTACTATCCTTCGGAATATAAGGCACACGTTCAGAATTTTGGGGTAGTACAGGATACCAGAGGTATTATGTATTTTGCAAATTTTAGAGGTATACTTGAATTTGACGGGCAGACCTGGAGAACGATTCAAACTTCAAAGATATCACAGGTGACCGCTCTGGCGATTGATTCTACGGGAATCATTTATGTTGGAGCAGCTGGTGAGATAGGTTTTCTCCATTCGGACGCAAAAGGGGTGCTTGTGTTTTCAAGTTTGGCGGATTCATTGCCACCAGAATACCGGCACTTTAAGTATATAACCTCCATTCTGGTTACAAAAGATGGGATATATTTTGTTACAGATGCCACCATATTATTGTGGAATGGCAGTTCCTTCAAAATTGTAAAGTCAGAGGGGCCGATAAGTGCAGCCTACTTTGTGAATGACATACTCTATTTTTTCGATAAGGGGAACGGATTACAGTACCTCCAAAATACCCAAAAAATTAAGGTTCCAACAGGAAAGGAATTTTCGGAGGCGGTAGTTATCAAGGGAATGTTGTCTTTGGGAACAAACAAAGTTCTTATCGCAACAGGAATAAACGGACTCCTTATCATGGATGAGAAAGGGATTTCCGATTTTCGGACCTCTGATGACAAATATTTGCAGCAGAACAGTATATCCTGCGCCATTAAACTTAAGGATGGTACAATTTGTCTGGGAACTGAAAGAGGTGGCCTTGCCCTCTTCTATTCCGATGGCACTTTGAAACAAAAAATTGATCAGGGAATTCAGAATGATTATGTAAGAGCCTTATATACAGATAGTAAAGATGTTTTATGGTTGGCGCTTGATAACGGTATCTCACGGATTGAAATTCCTTCAAGTCTCACTTTCTTCGATAAAAAAAGAGGTGTCGATGGCGCTGTAAATCAGATATTTCGTCATAACGGGAATATCTATTTCGCCACAGACAAGGGGCTGTATCATTATGACGACAACCAAAAAATATATATCCCGGTCACAGGTATTAATTCTGCCTGCTGGTCTCTATTGCCCGACAATAATTCAATCATTGCGGCAACAAGCAAAGGTGTGTTTTTAGTAACAACAACCTCAACCACTCTGCTTGCACCCGGTTTTTCGTTTAAATTATTTAGCTCCCAAAAAAATAATTCTTCAATTTTTGTTGGTCAGCTTGATGGTATTACTCATCTGCAAAATGTGAACGGGAAGTGGATCTCCGAAGGAAAGATTAAGGGAATAACCGATGAGGTTTCTGAGATTCAGGAGGACCAAAACGGTATATTGTGGGCAGTAATTGCAACACAGGGATTGGTCAGGATAAACCCCGACGGAGTTGAGAATCCGGTAATCTACGATGAAAATAAAGGTTTGCCATCAAGATTCGGGAACCACATCAACAAAGTTGAGAGCCGGCTTTTGGTTACTACCCAGAACGGAATATTTTCCTTTGATCCAAATAGCGATAAATTCATCCGGGTAACTGCTATCCAAAGAGATACGCTGATTCCAAAGGAATGGATATCTAAAATAGTGCAGGATCCCAAAGGTAATTTGTGGAGTACAAGTGGAGACGAAACACATATCCAATTTCGGGATGGAAGCAGCAAAGTTGCCTCAACCCAAATATTACTAAGTCCTGTGCAGGATAAAACAATATGGACAATTTATCCTGAACCGGACGGAAGGGTTTGGTTTGGGGGTACTGATGGAGTATTTAGTTATGAACCAGGCATTCAGAAAAATCTCGCTGAAGTTCCCAGGGTGCTGATTCGCAATTTTTCTATTGCAGGAGATTCAATCTTATTCGGTGGTGCTTTTTCAACCGCGAACCATCGGATCACCACTATTCAACCAGATCAAATAAAACCACACTTGGATTACCGTTCGAATACTGTAACATTCAATTTTGGATGCCCTTCATTCAGTATGTATGAGAAGGTCGAATTTCAATATTTTCTCAAAGGGTTTGAATCAGAGCCATCTGCATGGATTACAGACACATACAAGGAATATACGAACCTGCCTCCGGGAGAATTCACCTTTACGGTAGTTGCTAAAAATATATATGGGCAAATAACTGCTCCGGCTACTTTCCAGTTTTCAATAAAAAAACCATATTATCAAACTATTCTTGCCTTCATAATCTACTTTCTGCTCTTTGTGGTTATACTTTATATCATTGTTCGGTTGCGTTCACAAAAACTGATTCAGGAGAAAAAAAATCTGGAGAACCTGATTAAAGAACGAACCGCAGAAGTGGTTAGTCAAAAGGAGGAAATTGAAAAGCAATCGGAAGAACTAAGTAGTAAAAATGCCGAACTTGAGAAGATTAACCTGATTGTTAAGTCCATTAACTCGGAGATACATTTTTCAAGCCTGCTTCAATCGTTTCTTGAAAAAACAAAAGTTATTGGTGGAGTAGAAAAAGCAACCATGCTGGTTCATGATAAAGCGACTGATTCATTCAGTTTCAAAGCTGGATTTGGATGGGATGTCTCTTTTGTTTCAAATGTCAGGATGACCCTGAATGAAGTGGAGGAATACTATTTAGCCAATGCAGATGAGATTCATGAAGATATTTTTGAAATCAGAAAACTCAATTCAGAAGCGGGACCGGAGAATCTGTTAAAACTCGAAATTCCAAAATCAATAGTGGTGATGATGGTTAGGGTTAAGGATACCGTAGAGGGTTTCTTAATTCTGGAGAATATGCATAAAAAGAACGCATTTAATCAACAGGATTTTAGTTTGCTTCACAACCTGAAAGAACACATCATCTCCGCGTTTATTAAAACCATCATTCTCGAAGATTTACAAACCACCCTTATTAATCTGAAAGAAACTCAGGAACAGCTTATTCAGCAGGAAAAAATGGCTTCTGTCGGGCAACTTACCAAAGGAATTGTTGACCGGATATTAAATCCGTTAAACTATATCACTAATTTCTCCCTGCTTACCAATGACTTGTCAATTGAAATTGAAGAATTACTTGAGGACATTAAAGCGAATATTGATCTTAAAACTTTTGATGAGTTAAAGGATTTACTGAAAATGGTAAAGTCAAATGTTCTCAAAGTTAATGAACATGGTATTTCTGCCTCCCGGATTGTGAAAGGAATGGAGAAATTATTGAAAGAACGGACCAAGACGTTTATCCTTACTGATTTAAATACCCTGGTGGAGAGTCATATTGAAATTGCATTACAGGAATATCAGATCGAGAATAAAACTTTTAAGGTTGAAATTATAAAAGCGTTGGATGCGACAGCCAGGAAGATTAAAGTTTTGCCAACTGAATTAGGTTCTGTCATTGTCAATACGGTTGTCAACTCATTTTATGCCGTGGATGAAAAGATGAAGAAAGTGAAAGATTTCAAACCGGAAATCAAGATCTCAACCGATTTTTCTCAGGACGAGGTTAAAATTATTGTCCGAGACAATGGAAATGGAATTCCGGAGCTCGAGCAAAAGAAATTGTTCTCTCCGTTTTTTACAACCAAACCGACTTCAAAAGGTACCGGGCTCGGTTTATATATGAACCTGGATATCATAAAGTCTCATAAAGGGACAATTGAGGTTGATTCCAAAGAGGGGGAATACACCACCTTCACCATAAAAATACCTAAAAATGAGGATATCTAAATTGATTAAAGAGAACCGGGGAAATTAACTATAAATGTTACATCTTTGACTAACCTGGAGATCTTCAGGCATGAATATAAAACTTTGAAAGAAATGGATACACCAGACAAGATAATGCCTGTAACAGAAGAACAACTTTTGCTTCTTTCAGCCGAACTCGAAGAGATAAAGCAAAAATTCATTCAAAGCGATAAGCTTGCTTTTATTGGCAAACTTACTACCGGTATTATGCACGAGATTAAGAATCCCTTAAATTTTATAAATAATTTCACAAAACTGAGTCAGGAACTTTTAGAAGAATTAAATGTTATAATAGATGAAATCAGTGACAAGCTGGATGCAGATAGTTTAGCTGATCTGAATGATATCCGATCAATGCTCAAAGGCAATTTAAATAAGGTGCTCGAAAATGGCGAACGGGCTCAACGAATTATTTTCTCCATGCTGGCTCAAATGCACAACAGGCAGGAGATCGTTTTTGAGCTGACAGACATCAATAAACTTGTTGACGAATTTGCTAAATTGGCCTATCAGGGAATGAGAGGCAATGACAGGGAGTTTAATCTGACTTTTAAAACAGATTACGATCTGTCAATCCTCCCCGTTAACCTTGAATTTCAGGAGATGAGCAGAGTCATAATCAATTTGGTAGATAATGCTTGTTATACGCTGAACGAAAAAAAGAAAAAAATGAAAGATCAGTTTTCTCCTGAGATTCTATTGTCAACCAAAAAACTTGACAATTTTATTGAAATAAAAATAAGAGATAATGGCAATGGTATTCCTCAACCAGTTATTGATCAGATTTTCAACCCTTTTTTCACGACAAAGCCAAAGGGTCAGGGAACCGGGCTTGGACTTTCATTGAGTTATGATATAATCACCAATGTTCATAAAGGGGAGATAGAAATTTTGACAAAAGAAAATGAGTATACTGAGTTCAGGATTCTCATTCCTGTAAATTTAGCTTGATGAAGAAGTTGTTTCTTATCCCCATTTTATTGATTACGAATCATCTGTTTGGGCAGCTTTCAGTTTCACTTCATCACTATGATTATTATGATTTTTCGGCGATTAAAAAGAATATCAAATCAACAGTGAGTGTCTATGTCAAACAGGATATCGGGTCGTCTTTTAAGTTTACCTCTTTCTCACTTGTCAATAATAAATGGGGTGAAAGCCTGATCGGATTAGAATACAGTCCATTTAAATGGTTATCACTGGAGGGTGAAGTTGGGATCGAAACAAATATTGAATCTTATGGCTATAGGCGAAACCTGATTCGAAGAGCAGAATTAGTAACTGTGGTAACCAATAAATTTGTATTCCTGGGCACTTTTGAGCAGGGAAGTCTGAACTGGTTTGATCTTAGGATGTTCTACATGTTAAAACAGACTGGAATTGGGGCAATGGCCAGTCAATATTACGGGCTTGGTCCGATAGTCCTTTATCATATTGGTAAAAGCCGGTTTAAAGTCTGGTCATCAATGCTTTATAACTGGGACAATTCAGATTATGGAACAATGATTGGAATATATTATAGGATTTAAAATAGATACTCCGCAGTATGCCAGAAAGCAAATGCAGTATGTTTAGGATTGAAGAATACTTTAAAAGTACACGATATGGAAAATACAGTATCAATTTTATGCGTTGACGATGAGCAGGACATGGAAATGCTTATTTCACAGAAATTCAGGAAAAGTATACGGGATAAGGAGTACAGCTTTATTTTCGCCCAGAATGGAATACAGGCACTGGAACAGTTGGATAATAATCCGAATATCAGTTTGATCCTCTCTGATATTAATATGCCGGAAATGGATGGATTGACATTTCTTTCAAAATTAAAAGACCGTAAAAATGCGGAAATTAAAACGGTCATGGTTTCTGCCTACGGTGATATGGAAAACATTCGGACAGCCATGAATCGAGGGGCCTTTGATTTCATTACCAAGCCTATCAATTTTGAAGATATGGAGATCACCATTGCAAAAACAGTGGAAGAGATAAACCAATACAAAAAGTTTCAGAAAGACAGGGATAACCTGGTCTCCATCCAGAAAGACCTGAGTATCGCCTATGATATCCAACAGTCCATGTTGCCTAAAAACTTTCCTGCATTTCCCGGGCGCACCGATTTCGACTTGCACGGAGTGCTTCAACCTGCCAAAACAGTTGGCGGTGATTTGTTCGACTATTTCCTCATTGATGAAGATCACCTGTTTTTTATGGTAGGAGATGTTTCGGATAAGGGAATATCTGCCGCATTATTTATGGCCATCACCAAATCACTGTTTAACAGCAATTTCTCAAACGGAAATTACTCTGACATGGTCGAAGAGATTTCCAAAATCAATAGGGCCCTGTCGCAAAATAATGATTCTATGATGTTTGTCACGGTATTCGTATGTATTCTTAATCTTAAAACAGGTGAAGTCAACTACGTAGACGGTGGTCATGAATGCCCGCTGATACTCCGGGGAGGAAAAAAAGTTGAGGTATTTAAAAAGAAAAACGGATTCCCAATTTGTATAGATCCCAATTTTCAGTATAAACAATATCAGTTTAATTTGCAGCCCGGCGATTCCATCGTATTGTATACCGATGGTCTGGAAGATGCCCAGAATGTGGCGGGAGAACGAAGAACCATTCAGCCAAGTATTGATATTTTAGAATCTCTTGAGCCCAATATGGAACCGGTACATATTAACGCCTTACTTTTAAAAGAGGTAAATAACTATATAGGTACGGCCAATCAGTTTGATGATATCACCATTCTTACTGTAAATTACTATGGATAAACCTGATATATATGGTACGCACGGATTATCCGCGATTTGCTCTGGATTTATTAATTGCCCGGTAATTTGAATGGGTAAAATCATGAATCACGAAGATAAAATATTGATAATTAATGAAATAAGCGATTCGATTAAAGGTTGTAAATTTTTATCGAATGATTAAATTTTTTTATTATAACTTTCTTATCTTGTACCCACATATTCTAAATAAAAACTGATCAAAGATTTATTATTATGAAAAGACATTTTTTCAATACCGGGATAATCCTTTTATTGGCAATCCTGATATGTTCCAGTTGTAATCAAAGACCTAAAGTTAAGGAAAAACCGGTGATCAACTCAAAAGGCCAGACTGGCACCGTGGAGGTTGAAGTTTTTGATGCAGTCAAGCTAAAGGATCAGTTGGTAGAGATCATTAAAACGGCTCCAAAACCAAACGAACTGGTTGATTTTATTAACAAGGGCGGTTATTCCTATATTGCAGATCTCACACTTTCTCCTGAAAATGCGGAGAAATATATGACTTTAGCAGAGCAGAGCCTTGCAACAGGAGTTTATAAGTTTGACCTCTATTATGCCAAAGTCTATAATCGCTACGATATTGTAGATCAAATATTTGATGTACAACAAAAACTTGTTACCAAGATTGGTTTACAAAGTGATATTGCCTCAATGAAAAAGTACAATGACAGGATAAAGCAAAATAAAGAGAATACAGACTCTTTAAATATCATTATTTCTGCCGTGATGAATGAGCTGTCGCAGAGTTATCTTACAGGAGAGCATTCGGGTGTTTATGCTTTGTCGTATGTGAGTGCAAATATCGAAGGGTTGTATATTCTTACCCAGATTGCCTCAATGGCCAAAGACAATTCGGAACTTCTTAAGCTGATTGGGCAACAGAAAGAACGGGTCAAAACCAATTATATGCTTTTGGAGATTATGGCAGCTGATGCAGCTGTGGCCCCCATTTTTGAAAAGATGAAACCGATTATGGATTCTTTTAGTAATACCCAGGAATTTAGTGCCAAACAACTTGCCGAAGTTGCACCGCTGATTGAAAAGCTTCGGACAGATATCGTCAAATAACCGGGTGATAACTATTTGAGTCAGTTTTGTCCTGTACTTCCTTCATGAAGTACAGGACTAAGCTTTTTTATCGGGTTGCTCTGTATCAATATCCCAACAACCAATGAACGAAGTCACACTCAATGCACTGATCAACCTGTTTGCCATCTTTTCGGCGATAACCAGATCGGAACGTCAGTACGCCAGAAGCTCATTCTCGTCTTATCTGGAATTACATCTGGGAATATCTTCTTCTGAAGAATACCGAAAATTGTTTGATGAACTGATTGATTTTTATGGAATTGATGAACCTGGCGAGCCTCAGTTCGACATGATTCACCAGGCGGAAACAATCTGCAACAACATCCGTGGGAGGCTCCACCGGACTGAGCAGATCATGTTATTCCTTCGTTTTCTGGAACTTTCAAGAAGGGAGGATGATCATAATAAGCCTGGAGAACTATTTCTGACTGTTGCCCGGGTTTTCTCCATAACTCCGGAGGAGTACCGGAAGTACTGTACTTTTATTTACGGATTTTCCACCAATGATCCCAACTGTTCTGAATTTCTGGTTATAAATCAGGATGAAGAAAATTTGCCACATGCAATAAAACAATTGCACCGGGATAATCTGGATGGAGAACTGGTTTTTCTTTTTCTGAAAGATATAGGTCGTTACATTCTGATATTCAGGGGTAAAGAGAATCTATATCTCGAAGGTAATCCCATCCTTCCCGGACGATTTTACGCCTTTAAAGAGGGGAGTATTGTCCGCGGAGCAAGAGTTTCACCGATCTATTTTACCGATGTAAATGCAGCTTTCTTTAATCAGACCGAGACTCCCACATTTACCCTTAATGGCCAAAATGCCGAATTCAAATTCAAAAATAGTCAGAATGGACTCTATGAATTCAATTTTACTGAGAAATCAGGACAACTAATTGCCATTATGGGAGGAAGCGGAGTAGGAAAATCAACCCTGCTCAATATCATGAATGGGAATATTCCGTTGGATAAAGGTCGGATCTTAATCAATGGTCTCGATATTTACGAACATAAAAGAGATATTGAAGGACTGATCGGATTTGTACCCCAGGACGACCTGCTCTTCGAAGAGCTTACGGTTTGGGAGAATTTGTACTATAATGCGCGGCTTTGCCTGGATAATTTCAGTGAAGAAGATATCAATAAGGCAGTTACAAAAGTTCTCCAGGAGCTTGAGTTATTTGAATTCCGTGAATTACAGGTGGGAAGTCCCCTTAAGAAATTCATTAGCGGAGGACAACGCAAACGGTTAAATATTGCACTTGAATTAGTGCGTGAACCTTCTATATTGTACGTAGATGAGCCCACCTCCGGACTCTCATCGATGGACTCGGAGAAAGTAATGCTTCTTTTGAAACATCAGGCCCGGCAGGGGAAGTTAGTTATTGTAAACATCCACCAGCCCTCATCCGATATCTTCAAATTATTTGATAAACTTTGGATCATGGATAAGGGAGGGAGAATGATCTACACGGGCAATCCTCTCGATGCAATCATCTATTTTAAGGAGCTGACTAATCATGTGAATCCACTCGAATGTGAATGCCTTCATTGCGGCAATGTCAATCCTGAACAGGTTCTCGAAATCGTTGAGACTAAGAAAATTGACGAGTCGGGTAATTTTATCCCCCAACGTAGATTTCCACCCGAAGAATGGTATCGTCTTTTTAAGCAGAATATCGAAAAGGTGGATATGTCCGGTCACGATGTAATTTCCGGGACTCCGAAAACGCATTTTAAAAAACCCGGTGTCTGGAAGCAACTGCAGATCTTCTTTTCCCGTAATATGCGGATCAAGATCTCTGACAAACAATATCTGTTGATTAACCTCATTGAAGCTCCGTTGCTGGCCCTGATCGTAGGCTATTTCACTAAATTTTCCGAAGGAAACGACTATATCTTCTCTCAGAATAAAAACCTGATTTCCTATATTTTCATGGCTATTGTTGTTGTGCTCTTCATGGGTATGAGTGTGAGTGCAGAGGAGATTATTAAAGACCGAAAAATTTTGCAACGTGAATCTTTTCTTAACCTGAGCCGGTTTAGTTACGTTAACTCAAAAGTCGCTTTTTTGGTCTTGTTGTCGGCTTTTCAAACCTTAACATTTGTGCTTGTTGGAAATATGGTCATCGGGATCCATGGATTGACTTTGAGTTACTGGCTGGTCCTTTTTTCAGTGGCGGTATTTTCAAACTTACTGGGCCTTAACATCTCATCGGCCTTTGATTCGGTGGTAACTATCTATATTCTGATTCCCTTACTACTGATTCCTCAGATCCTGCTATGCGGGGTAATTGTGAAATTTGACGATTTACAGGACAAATCTGCAGACAAGGATGCAGTACCGATAGTTGGAGAACTGATGTGTGCCCGTTGGGCATTTGAAGCCCTGGCAGTGGAGCAGTTTATGGGAAACCGATATATGGCTGAATTTTTTGATGAGGAAAAGAAGTTGGCCCAGGTCCGATTCCGTTCAGATTTACTTCTGTCTGAACTCATTGGCCGGGTTGATTTTGTTGGCGGACAAATAAATACAGGTAAATCATCCGGAGAGTTTAAAATAAAATTGTCGATTATCAGAAATGAAATAAAAGGGCTTGACGCGGAAAGGATTCTCCCTCCGTTTGTACCCGTGGATTCAATTTCAGCTGGAAAATTCAACGGTCGGATTGCAGAACTTGCAAAAAAACATCTGCAGGATTTGCAGCATTTTTACTCCGGTCAGAAAAATCAGATGCGCCATCAGGAAGATGCAAAGGTATTAAGTCTTAACAGGCAATTTGGAAGTAACTATCTTTTCGACCTGAAACAAAAACATAACAATCTTGCGATTGAGGATTTGGTGCTAAATGCCGGTTCAAAGGAGTATTACCGGGAGACAACTTCCCGGCTAATGCAGAAAATCGCCCCGGTTTATAAGGTGCCCGACTTTAATAATGGAAGGGCTCATTTCCTGGCTTCAGAGAAAAGGGTTCTTTCCCAATCATTCAGAACTTTATTTTTTAATGTATCGGTAATCTGGCTGATGACCATTTTCCTGTATATTACCTTATATTTTGACTTGTTTCGGAAGATTCTGAATAAATAGGTGGGAAATCCAATTTAGGCGATTAATATCAGATTCGGGTTATCGACGATGACTTGGGGCAATTGGTTAAAATTCTTCCAGGGCGAATTCTTATCTTTATTCAGAATTACAAGATGATTATGTATCTGGAAGTCATATTATTGAAAGCTGCTGAAGCTATTTGGCAGCCGTCAGCGGCAGCTGCCAAATAGCAATCAGGAAATGTTCAACACCTCGTCAAGACCCGAAATTTTAAATGTTTTCTTTACAAACGGCTGACAATTGATAATCGCAAATTTGCCAGCGCCAGCTTGTTTTGCATGAATTACACAAGTCCGGATAAATGAAGAGGCAATATAGTCGACTCCACCAATATCAAATATCAGGGAGTCTTCCGGATGTCTGTTTTTCATAATTGGTTCAGACTGAATTATTTCATTCAGTTCCCCTGCGGCCATATAATCCAGACGACCTGTGAATATGACCTTAATCGTTTTTTCTTCGTTGTTATATTCAAAATTAACCATTTGGATGATTATTTATTAAGTTATTGTTTTAGTGGTTTTTATAATACTCTTTTGTGATGTCATCGGCGGTTTGAGACTCGTCAAAGTATTTTGACTGGTCGAAGTTAAACCACATCTCGTTGGGTTTACGACGGCAAACGCGTTGTATATTCAGAAGATTTCTGGCGGTGATATTTTCGGTGGTAATATTTTTGCCACCTGTTCCGCAGCCAAGAGTTAAGGAGGGAGGAAGCGCATTGAAAAGATGTCCTACAGCACCCTGGGAGGTAGGTGTATTTACCAGGACACGTCCGGCATTGAGCAATTCTGCATAGTCCATGATACGCTTCTCATTATTCGAGTAAATACATGCGCTGTGACCGATTCCACCGAGGTAGTTAAGGTCGATGCAATAATTTATCGCAGAGTGGTAATCTTTTGCACTGTAAAAGGCGAGGATAGGTGCCAGCACCTCACCTGAAAGGGGAAATTCCCTCCCGATTCCACCGGGCATCACCATCAGGATTTTTGTCCCTTCAGGTACGTCAATATCCGCTAACTTTGCGATTGTTGAAACTGATTGTCCTACAACCTGGGCACTCATACTACCTGTTTCGGTTACTATTGCGATCTTCTCAACTTTCGCAATCTCTTCAGCATTCAGGAAATAACAATTTTGTCGTTCAAATTCTGCCTTAACCTGCAGTTTAATGGAATCAAACACGACAATGGCCTGTTCACTGGCGCATATGGTTCCATTGTCAAAAGTTTTTGAGGAAATGATATTGCTGACGGCAAATGGAATATCCGCACTATCATCAATAAATACAGGAACGTTTCCTGGTCCCACGCCAATAGCAGGGTTCCCTGAACTATAGGCTGCTTTAACCAATCCCGTCCCTCCTGTAGCCAGAATAAGGGCGATTTTAGGGTGTGCCATCATGATTTGTGTAAATTCCCGGCTCCCTGATGAAATCATCTGGATGCAATCCTCAGGAGCTCCTGCTCCCAGGGCTGCCTCATAGCAAATCCTTACTGCCTCAGCACACGATTTAGCAGCTCCTCTGTGCGAGCTGACAATAATGGGATTCCGCGATTTCAGGCAAATCAGGATTTTGAACATTACCGTGGAGGTTGGGTTGGTAACCGGAATAACGGCAAGGATAGGTCCCAAAGGTTGGGCAATCTCGGCAATGCCGGTTAGAGAATTGTAAGAGATAACCCCTACTGTCTTTTCATTCTTAATGCTTTCATACACCAACTGTGTTCCCAGAACATTCTTGATCACTTTATGTTCCCAAACCCCCATGCCGGTTTCTTCATGCGCCATTTTGGCAAGTTTGACACGATTGTTAAATCCTGCCTTGAAAACAGCTTCTACGATGCGATCAGTCTGTTCCTGGCTTAACTGATGGAACTCTGCCGCGGCCAACTGAGCCTTCTCAAGGATCTCGTCGGCAATTTCCAATAGATTTTCTGACATGATATTCACTATGCTTTGGTGAGATAAAAAATGCCGTTGTCTCCTGCGCAATCAAGATAGTTTTAAATTTAAGGTTATATCCCATCTGATCAAACTTTTAGACCGTAAGTTACAAAAAAAAATTGTATCTTTCTGTTTTAATAAATTATTTCTGTCATCCGCTTCATAATCGCTATTTTTCATTGATTTAACAAAATTCTGATGCGCACTTTTAAGGAATATGCTGAATCATTTGAGCTGCATTTTAATCCCGAAACACTGGATATAAGTGTAACTGATTTTGATTATTCAATTTACAATGGTTCAAGTCCATTGCTCACCCCCGGCGGAAATTGCTTTTCTCATCCTTCAGAGGGGATGATCCGACTTATTCTGACCGACATTCATTTGCTTAAAAATTCTGTATTTAAAGAGCTGTCATCACCTGTGCTCTACGGGTATTGCAAGGATATCCTTATTCCGGGGAAAGACAATTTTTCTAAGGAATGGGAGGATCAGCCTGTCAGTGATCCGTTTGTATTAATAAAAACTGCAGGACAATTATCGCTTCAACCTTTCCATTTGGATCATGCCCTGTTCGCATTTTCCTTTGTTTCGCTAACAGCCCTTCTGTCGATTGTGAATGAATTTTTGTTCGGTGTGATGGGTGAAATAAATGTGGAGGAGAGTGATTCACATCCGATTCACAACATTCTAAGGCTGAGTTACGATCGGTTGACTGTTGATCAAAAAGTGGCTTTTCAGGCATTGAACAGTGCACAACAGGCAGGAATTATGATGCCTCTTTTGTTGATTTTGGGCAAAATAAGCTCTGTTGAGTATGTTAAGGGTTTGATATCATTGAAGATGCAACCTGAGGAGTTATTTATGGAAATCCTGGCAGGGGTAGCCCGGGTTCAGACTTATCTTGGCTTTATTACCCACAAACATCATCAGGAAAAACGGATTACGGACCTCATTGCTGCCGGAGAAGGAGATTCAATCGAGTTTAAATCAACCCTTCGGTGGGACATACGTGCAGGTAAAACCAATCCGGCTATTGAGAGGTCTTGTCTGAAAACCATTTCGGCTTTCGTGAATTCACAGGGGGGAACGCTTTTGATTGGGGTTCGCGATGATGGTTCAATCGAAGGGATCGAAACCGATAAGTTTGTCAATGAGGATAAGTTCCTGCTCCACCTCTGGACACTGATCCGTAATTGTCTTGGGCGGGATTTCAGCCCTTATATCCGCACCAGGATTGAGAAAATGGAAGAAAAAACTGTTTGTGCGGTCGATTGTTTTCCTGCGAACCGTCCCGTATTCCTGCGCCAGCCCGGGTTTGATGAGGAGATGTATATCCGTCTCGGTCCTTCGAGCAATGCCCTGGATATTAGTGAAGCACTTAAATATATTGAAGATCATTTTGTCCGTAAATAATTCAAAATAGATTTAATTTCACAGGTTTTAATACATTGAAGGCCATGCGAATCACCAAAAAAAATCGGCTTGTATTATTGCTTTTAATAACCGGGGCAACGGTATTTGGCAGAGAGGCAGGAATGCCAATTATCCGGAACTACACCATTGAAGAGTACCGGGCTGCACAGCAAAACTGGGCAATAGCGCAGGACAGGTCAGGAATAATGTACTTCGGCAATTCCAATGGATTGCTTGAATTCGATGGGGTCAGTTGGCGACTGACCCGTCTTCCAATCGTCCGAAGCCTGGCTATTGATACTACAGGCCGCATTTATGTGGGCCTCGAAAATGATCTGGGATACCTTGAGCCTGACACAAAAGGAATCCTGCAGTATCATTCCCTCAAGGCAAAAATTCCCGAAAAGTATCGCCAGATCTCGGCTATAAACAGTACTCTTATACTGGGCAAAGTGTTTGTTTCAGTAGTGCGGATAAGATCATGATTTACCGGAATGGAGAGTTTAAAGTACTCCCTGGCAAGGATAGTTTCCAGGGAGTTTTTGTTGTCAACAGCCGGGTCTATGTGAGGGAAAGGAATATGGGACTTTTTGTACTGGCGAATGACAGCCTGATATTGGTTCCGGGCAGCGAAAGGTTTGCCACCGGGAGCGTTATCATCCTCCCCTATGGAAAGAATGAAATACTAATCGGCTCACGGACACTGGGAATCCAAATCTATTCCCCTGACAGCGATATGAAATTCCGTAAACCCGCCGATTTTCAGGAAGTGGATGATTTTATGGTCCGGAACGGCCCCAATTGCGGAGTAGTTTTAACCAACGGCGATTTTGCAGTAGGATCGATTGATGCCGGGATCCTCGTTTTTAATCCTGACGGAAAGATAATAAACCGTTTTGACAAAGTAACAGGCTTACAGGAAAATTTCGTTTTAAAACTTTATGTTGATCGTAATCAGCAACTTTGGGCGGGGTTGGACAATGGCATCAGCCGTATTGATAACAATCTGCCTTTCCGCATCTTTTCACGACAGAACGGGCTGGACGGGTCCCCAATGTGCATGAAATTTTTTAAAGGAAACTTTTATGTGGGAACGAGTCAGTACCTGTATATCCGGAACCGATTGGGCAATTTTGATAAAGTTGAAGGAACACTGGGAATGAATTACGACTTATTCGATGCTGACGGAACACTTCTTTTAGCCAAAGTTCCCGGAGTCCTGCAAATCCGCGGCAACCATGCCGAAATTCTGGCAAATACCGGGGATTTTAACGTATTGGCAATCAAGAAATTTCGGGATTATCCGGGGTTATTGGTTTTGGCAGGTGGCGATGCATTGTATCTGTTGGAAAAAAAAGATTCTAAATGGGTATTTAAAAAACGGGTCAAGGGTTTCAACCAATGTGTATACGGCATAGAGCAGGACATTCATGGAGAAGTCTGGGTAACCAACAGTGTGGACCTGAATAAATTGGTATTCAATCCGGCTTTGGACAGTGTTGTCTCTGTCAGGCAATATTCAACGGACAGGGGATTGCCCACCTCGTGGGCCTGGCCCTACAAGCTCCACTCAGAGGAGGTAGTTTTTGGCACTGAGAACGGGATATACCGTTACCTGGACAAGGAAGATAAATTCATACAGCATCCTGATTATAAGATGCTTACTGGAAAAATAACCATGTTCAGCCAACAGGAAAACGGAGATATCTGGTTTGAGGAAATAATCGGATCCGGCGACTGTGTGCGTGGAATTCTGCATGATACAAACGGACAATATATTAAGGACAGAACCCCTTTCGATAAATTCGCAGGCATGGGATCTGCTGAAAGCCCGAATGTCATCTGTATGGCTGGAGACGGAACCTACTTTATTGGACTTCCCAGAATAATCCTTCAGTATGATCCGTTGCAAAAGTCGGACCAGGACAGTCACTTCATGACATTGATCCGGAAGGTGAGCTTACGGGATTCACTTCTTTTCGGAGGTTATCCCTCAATAAGCACGGTTTTTGAAAATCAGATGAGTAAGAAAATTGCATTTTCGCAGAATGATATGACCTTCCATTTTGCAGCTACTTTCTACGAAGATGCAGAAAAAAATCAGTACAGTTTCCGCCTGATGGGTTCAGACACTACGTGGTCGGAGTGGACAAATGATACAAAGAAGGAATACACAAATCTTTCTGAAGGTAACTATACTTTTGAGGTAAAATCAAAAAACCTATACCAGACTATCGGGACCAGAGCATCCTGGTCCTTCACGATCCTGGCACCCTGGTATCGCGCCTGGTGGGCATACCTGGGATATGTCTTTTTTGCTTTTTTGTCATTTTACATCCTTGTACATTTCAGAACCCGTAACCTTAAGGACCGAAGCTTGGAACTGGAAAAAATCGTTGAACATAGGACTGCTCAGATACAGGAACAAAAAAACAATGTGGAACAATTAAGCCGCATAGGTAAAGTCATCACTTCCTCTCTCTCTATTGAAAATATCATTCACACAGTTTACGAGAATGTTAATACGCTGATGGATGCCTCCGTTTTTACAATCGGTCTTTATAAATCTGCAGAGAACAGTATCGAGTTTCCGTCTACTATTGAAAAAGGGGAGCCTCTTCCTTCCTTTTCAATCCCGTTATCTGACGAGAACCGCCTGGCCACCTGGTGTTTCCAGCATCAGCAGGAGGTGATAATTAACGATTACACTGCAGACCATGGTAAATATATCAGCCTGCGACAAGCTCCGGTTGCCGGAGAACACACAGAATCGATTGTCTATCTGCCCCTCTGGAACAAGGAGAAAGAGATCGGTGTGATATCAGCCCAGGCTTTCGGGAAAAATGCCTATACCGACTACCATATCAACATGCTCCGGAACCTGGCGACCTACAGTGCCATAGCCCTTGAAAATGCAGAAACTTACCGCAGGCTTGCGGCCCTGCTCGAAGAACTCAAATCCACCCAAGACCGAATGGTCACTCAGTCAAAGCTGGCTGCGCTTGGGGCCCTGACTGCCGGGATTGCCCACGAAATAAAAAACCCATTAAATTTTGTGAACAACTTTGCCGCTTTGAATACCGAATTAATTGAGGAATTGCAGCAAATGATACTAAAAGAAATAAAGCTTCAGAATTTTGAAATGCCTGCAGAAATGGAGGAAATGATAACCAATCTCAAACAAAATACCATCAAAATACAGGAACATGGAAAGCGGGCAGACAATATATTGCGCAGCATGTTACAGCATTCACGGGGAGGTTCAGTTGAAAAACAATCATCTGATATCAACGCACTGCTGGAGGAAGCTGTCACGCTGACATATCATGGGATGCGTGCACAGGATAGCAATTTTGATCTTCAGATTGAATCATCTCTTGATGCAACGATTGGAAAAATGGAGGTGATTCCTCAGGAAATCAGCCGGGCATTCTTAAATATTATCGGAAATGCCTGCTATGAGGCTTACCGGAAAAAGATGCAAAACGGAGAAAACTTTCTTCCACTTCTGTCTGTAAGTACCAAAAAACTTGGAAAAGAGTTGAGAATCAGTATAAGAGACAATGGGAACGGCATTCCTAAATCGATCCGGGATAAACTGTTTACTCCGTTTTTTACGACTAAACCTACCGGCCAGGGGACCGGTTTGGGCTTGTCGATGAGCTATGACATTATTGTACAAAAGCATAATGGACAGATCAGTTATGAGACGGAAGAAGGACGTTTTACCGAATTCATCATCCTGTTACCTTATAACCCTGTCCCAATTGCTGTTGGATAGATTATCCAAATAAATTTATCTCAAGGTTAATGCGATTTTAATCCCCAAAAATATCAAAAATCCACCCAGTGTACGATTGATGACCTTTTCATATTTAAGAAATCCCTTTTGAATCTTTGGGTGGGTGAAAAATATGGAGACGATAATAAACCAGATCAGGGCAGTGATGATCATAATTAGGGAAATGGTTAAAATGATAATTTTTGGGGTGGAGTTACTGATTACAAGGGTAAAAAGACTCAGGAAAAACAAGGTTACTTTGGGATTTAGTACATTCGTCAAAAACCCCATTTTAAATGCCTGGAGACGGGTGAGATCCGGACCTGCTGATGCTTCATTTAGCTCTAATCTTGAATCTTTTGCCAGCACAGAAGCAATCCCCATATAAATTAGATAACCTCCGCCCAGCAATTTAATAATGGAAAAAAGGACAATAGAGGAGGAGATCAGGTAACCGATTCCCGCGGCACAGTAGGTAAGATGAACTCCTAGTCCCAGGCTGATTCCCAGACTGGTAAATATTCCTGATCGCCTGGAATAGCAGAGGGAATTTCGGACAGTCATTGCAAAATCGGGCCCTGGGCTGATCACGGCCAGCAGATTCAAAAATGCTACGGTACTGATAAGGGGAAGGTATTCCATTTTTTATAAAAGTTCATTAAATCCTTGAATGTTGTACAATCTCAATGGTCTGCCATTTCTGATACCAACGCCAATCACTTTTGCATGGGCTACCAGCTTATAATCAGGCAGTTTAAAAATATCCTGTTCAAAAACCAATCTCAATTGCCCTTCGCTGAAGGTATTTACCCGCACGACAAAAAGATCACCGCTGGTCAGTGATAGCTTATAATCGATTTCAATCCTGGAGACAACCAAATCAATCCCTTCTGCATGAAGTCCGGCAAAATCGATTTTTTTGGTGATCAGAAAACTGTGCCGTGCATGTTCAAAGTAATTTAAATAAACACCGTTGTTCACAATTCCCTGCAAATCACATTCATAATCACGGACTGCAAATTCAAGTTCATACTGAAAATTATTTTCTGCTTTGCTTATCATCACTGGTTATTTTTATTCACTGGTCAAAGATTCGGTCCCATGAGATTAAGCTGCAATATCCAAAGTATTTTTGACTCGGCCAAATCTTTCTTTCTACCCAAATTAGGTGGGCGAATTTTTTTCGGATTTTCATTGAAACAAAAAAACTATCTTATCTTTGGCAAAAAGTTGAAAAAAATAGGGGGTCATTAGAAAAAAACATTAATATTTAAATCTAGAGTATGGGGAAAGGGACACTTAAGCGAACATTAACTCCTTTATTGCTTTGGGGACTTGGAGTCGGATATGTAATTTCAGGGATGTATTTTGGTTGGAATCTGGGGCTCGAAAAAGGGGGTACTTTAGGAATGGCCCTTGCAACCGGATTGGTCATTGTACTCTATTCCTGCTTTAGTTTTTCCTATGCAGAACTGGCTTGTGCCATTCCAAAGGCGGGTGGAGCTTACGATTATGCAGAGCGAGCTTTTAAACAGGATATTGGATTTATTACTGGTCTGGCACAGATCATCGAATTTGTCTTTGCGCCGCCTGCCATTGCCATTGCCATAGGGGCCTATTTTCACCTTGCCTTTCCGCAGGTCCCGGTTTTGGTCTCGGCGATAAGTATTTACCTTGTTTTTACGGCATTAAACATATACGGAATAAAAGCAGCAGCCAATTTTGAACTCGCAGTAACTGTTTTGGCAGTTGGTGAATTAATCCTCTTCTCAACGCTTACACTTCCTCATTTCTCGGTTTCCCATTTTACGCAGAATCCATTTCCTCATGGCTGGAGTGGAGCTTTTGCCGCTATCCCATTCGCGATCTGGTTTTTTCTTGGAATCGAAGGGGTGGCTAATGTAGCCGAAGAAACGATTAATCCACAAAAAGATATTTTGAAAGGCTTTGGATGGGCATTACTCACTCTGGTTGTATTATGCATACTTGTATTTGTTGCATCCATTGGAATCGGAGGGTGGGAGACCATCGTTTTTGCCGCTGACGGCAGCAGTTCCGATTCCCCGCTGCCACTTGCTCTGGGACATGTCTTTGCCTCTGATCATCTTTTCTATCAATTGTTGATTGGCATCGGATTATTTGGATTGGTTGCCTCTTTTCATGGGTTATTACTGGCAAGTGGTCGTGCAACTTTTGAATTTGGAAAGATTGGAAACGCTCCCCGGTTTTTGGGACGGATCAATTCCGGTTTTCAAACGCCAGCCAACGCACTTATCTTTAATTCCATTATCGGGATTATTATCCTGTGTACCGGGAAAACTGAAGAGATTATAATCATTTCAGTTTTTGGCGCACTTACCTTGTATGCTTTTTCAATGCTTTCTGTAATTAAACTACGCAGGAGTGAGCCTGAATTAAAAAGGCCCTTCCGGGTCCCATTTTATCCGGCAACCCCTGTTATAGCTCTGGTACTGACCATCATTTGCATAATAGCATTAAGTGTTGACAACTGGCATCTGGCAATCTATTATTTTGGTATCTTGCTTTTCTTTTATCTGTTGTTTAAAATCTTTAAAAAATGAGTCACGAGGAGATTTTTAATTATGTGAGCAACCATTCGTCAGGAAGGGTAAAAGTTGCGGTATCTGATATCGACGGGGTATTGAGGGGTAAATATATCTCAAGTGAAAAATTCCTTTCAGTTGCACAAAGCAATCTCGGATTTTGTGATGTGATTTTTGGCTGGGATATGACCGATCAGGCCTATGATAATAACAGTTTTACAGGGTGGCATAGTGGTTATCCCGATGCAAAAGTTCGGCTTAACCTGGAGAGTTTTCGTAAGATTCCGTGGGAAAACGGACTCCCTTTTTTCCTTGGAGAGTTTATCAATTCTGCAGGTGAGCCACTCGCAATTTGTCCGCGTCAGTTGATGAAAAAAGTAATAGAGGATGTCGCAAAGTCCGGTTTTGAAGCCAAATGTTCCCAGGAATTTGAGTGGTTTAATTTTTTGGAAACACCCCAAAGTTTTGCCGAGAAGGAGGGAAGGCACTTAACTCCACTGACCCCCGGAATGTTTGGCTATTCCATCCTGAGAAGCAGCGGACGGAACGATTTTTTCTCTGCGCTCTTTGATCAGCTTAAACAGTTTGACATACCTCTCGAAGGATTACATACCGAAACTGGACCGGGAGTATACGAAGCTGCCATAACTTACAGCGATGCATTAACAGCTGCTGATAATGCCCTGCTATTTAAAACAGCGGTAAAAGAGATCGCATACAAACACAATATTCTTGCCAGTTTTATGGCAAAGGTCAGCGAAAACCTGCCGGGTTGCAGCGGGCATGTTCATCAGTCCTTATGGAACGAGAATAACAATGTTTTTCACGATGCTGCCAAACCTTACCAAATGAGTGAAACGATGCAGCACTACCTGGCCGGACAGCTTTATTGTCTGCCACATATCCTGCCCATGGTGGCGCCAACAATAAATTCCTACAAACGACTGGTCGAAGGGGCATGGGCCCCAACTACCGTAACCTGGGGTGTTGATAACCGGACTGTTGCATTGCGTGCAATTACAGGTGGAAGTAAATCGTGCCGACTCGAAACAAGGGTAGTGGGCAGTGATACCAATCCTTTCCTGGCATTAAGTGCCTGTTTAGCTTCAGGTCTATACGGAATTAAGAACCGGATTACCTTACAGGAGGCAACGATTGGCAACGGCTACCGGGACGAAAGCAACGGCCGTTTTCCCAAAAGTCTGGATGAAGCCAATTTTGCAATGAAAAATTCGGTCGTGGCCCGGGAATTATTCGGAGAAACGTTTGTAAACCACTTCGCTGAGACCCGCGACTGGGAGGTGAGGCAGTTTGCAAAAGTGGTAACCGATTGGGAAACAAAAAGATATTTTGAGATTATCTAAAATCAAGAGAAAGAGCAATTTTCTTTTAGTCGAATTATTCCGAAGGCAATCCATTCATATTAAAAAAAGATGCCCAGACATGAGAATATTTCCATTTTTTGTATTGCTTTTTTCCGGACTATTAGCCTTTGGACAGCAGAAACAGGTTTGCTTCTCGTTTGATGATCTCCCTGTCGTAAGCTATGGCATAACAGACACAGTTTTTCAGGAAAAATTAGTTAATAAGCTGGCCAACTCACTCAACAACAATAAAATACCTGCAATAGGATTTGTGAATGAGAGCAAATTGTATAACAATGAAGGTGTAAATCAGTTTCAGGTAAAACTTCTTAAAATTTGGGTAAATAGCGGGCTGGATTTGGGTAACCATACCTTTTCTCATCCGGATTACAACGCAGTTTCTTTTCAGGATTATTCTGCGGATATTTTAAAAGGTGAAACCATATCCAGAAAAATACTCAATGACATAGGGAAGTCAATTAAATATTTTCGGCATCCTTTTCTTCATGTAGGCAATTCAAAAGTAAAGGCCGATTCTTTGAGTGATTTTCTTTTAAAAAAGGGTTACCAGGTTGCTCCGGTTACCATTGATAATGAAGATTACTTATTTGCTTTAGCTTACAAAAGGGCGGCCGTAAAAAAAAACACCGGCTTGATGCGGCAAATCGGGGGGGACTATGTTAATTATATGGAGAAAAAGCTGAATTATTATAATAATCAGGCGAACAGATTATTTGGCAGGGATATAAACCAGATTTTATTGCTTCATGCAAGTTCGCTTAATTCAGACTATATTGATTCCCTTATAACTATGTTTAAGAAGAACAATTTTATTTTTGTAAACATGGACAAAGCTATCGAAGATCAGGTATATAAAACCGAAGTAACTGCTTATGGAAATTGGGGAATATCCTGGCTTGACCGATGGGCACTATCTCAAGGTAAAAAGGGCGATTTTTTCAGGGAAGACCCTGCAACACCTGATTATATTACAAAATTGGCGAAGTAATATTTCCTGTCTTCTGTTTAATACATCCGAATGCCGGAAGGGTCTTGCGGTCTATCTGAATGAAAAATAGCAGTTCAACTTAAATAATAGGAGCAACTAAAAGTTCATCAATTTTGTTTTTCTTTTAAATTTACACCCATTAATATTTGCACATTGGATTCACATAAGTTTACATAATAACCTCTTATAACATGTCTATTTCACAATTCAATTTTCCTACTATTATTCGATTTGGAGCAGGTGTGATTGCCGAGTTACCCGCATACCTTGGGAATAACCTGCTCAAACGACCATTGATATCCACTGATCCAACCATTGCAGGGCTTGATTTTTTCAAACAGATCGTATCCGACCTCGAAACCAAAGGGTTTCAGGTAACCGTATTTCATGACCTGCATAAAAATCCGGTCAAAAGTGACGTTTACAAGGGGACTGAAGCTTATGATAACGGGAAGTGCGACTGCATCATCGGAATCGGTGGCGGGGCTGCAATTGATGTGGCCCGGGCGATTCTTCTGCGCATTAATCACCGGGAAGATTTATTCAAATATGATGATCTGATCGGCGGGGATGTCTATGTAACCAATGATGTTCCACATTTCATTGCTATTCCGACAACCTCAGGGACAGGGAGCGAAGTAGGCCGATCGGCGATTATTGCTGATGATGAGACTCATCAGAAGAAAATCCTGTTCTCCCCTAAATTACTTGCTAAGATTGTCTTTGCAGATCCTTTATTGACTATGGGACTCCCCCCGTTCATTACTGCAGCAACCGGAATGGATGCCTTGACGCATAATATGGAAGCTTTTCTAGCTAAAAACTACCATCCGCTCTGCGATGGTATTGCATTGGAGGGAATGCGGTTAATTGCCCAATCGATCGAAACTGCCGTTAAGAATTCTGATATCGAATCGCGTTCCAATATGCTGCTTGCTTCTATGATGGGCGCCATCGCCTTTCAAAAAGGGTTAGGTGTCGTTCATTCACTGGCCCATCCGTTATCTAGTCTCCTTGATACCCATCATGGACTGGCTAACGCTGTGAACCTCCCTTATGGAATGCAGTTCAATATTGCCGGATTTGAAGACCGGTTTGCGCGAATGGCCAGAGCCTTGGGGGTGAGGAATGAAACTGGGGAAGGTGTCGTAGATTATTTGTTCGATCTGAACGACCGCCTGGGAATTTCTAAAACGCTACGTGGAATCGGTGTTAAAGATGAACATATTGAAACCCTTGCAGATCTGGCATTTGCCGATTTTGCACACCCTAATAATCCAAAACCGGTTAGCAGAAATGATTTTAAGGTCTTGTATCAAACCGCTTTATAATCGATGGGAAAAACAATTACCATAGGGGTCACTTTTTCAGAAACCAAATTTCCGAATTATCCGGCATGGATAAAGGATGAGGGAGTTGAAATAATTGAACTTTCCTGGGATATGCAGAATCTGGATGATCTCAGTCGATGCCAGGGATTGCTACTCACAGGTGGTCTCGATATGGATCCAATCTTTTATGAGCCCGGGTTGAAATGCTATGCCAACCAACCTGAAAAATGGAACCGGGTAAGGGACCGTTTCGAGCTCGATTTGTTTGACTTGGCGCAAACTTTAAAGATGCCGGTTCTGGGTATTTGCCGTGGATTACAACTGATTAATATCGCTTTGGGAGGGACACTGGTTCTTGATCTGCAGGCAGCAGGGAAGCAAAATCATCGGAATATCGACGGGATTGATGCAACTCATCCACTCCTTCTGGCAGAGGATTCTTTGCTGGCAAATATCTGTGCGATTCCTGAAGGAATTGTAAACAGCGCTCATCATCAGGCGATTGACCAGGTTGCAGAGACACTCCGTGTGAATTGCTATTCCCGTGATGCCATTATTGAAGGGATCGAATGGAAAGAGAAGAAAAACCGCTCTCCTTTGCTGGGTGTCCAATGGCACCCGGAACGGATTGAAAATAAAGAGATAAACCCGCTTTCACAAAATATCAGGGATTGGTTCTTTGAGGAAGCCCTAAAATTTAAGCAATGAATATCGTTAATCCAGCTACAAACGAAGTAATCACCACTGTTGTCGGGGACGATCAGCAAAGTATCGCAAAAAAAGTTATGGCAGCAAAAGAGGCTCAGAAACGATGGGCCTCAGTCCCGTTGCCTGATCGGATTTCCATTCTTCAAAAATTTGGAGAGCTTCTTAAATCGAATATTCTGTCATGTGCTGAAATATTGACCAGCGAGGTGGGTAAGCCATTGCAGCAGGCTAAAAATGAAGTGAATGGAGCATATTCAAGAATTGAATGGCTCACGAATAATGCTTCGGCTGCACTGAGCGAAGAGTGGATGGTGCCGACTGGTCCTACCCGCGAAAAAATTGTGTATGAACCTTTAGGGGTGATCTGCAATATTTCAGCCTGGAACTATCCCTATCTTGTAGGTACGAATGTATTTGTGCCGGCACTACTCGCTGGCAATGGGGTCATCTATAAACCCTCGGAACTCGCCACCTTAACCGGTTTGCAAATAGAAAAATACCTTCATGAAGCGGGTGTCCCTCACAATGTTTTTCAATGTGTAGTTGGCGCCAAAGAGGTTGGTGAGCTGTTGCTTGATGCTGATCTGGATGGCTATTTTTTCACCGGCTCGTACAAGACCGGGAAATATATCTACGAACGCGTAAGTACCAAAATGAAGCCTTGCGGACTCGAACTGGGAGGGAAAGACCCGTTGTATGTTGCGGATGATGTCACCGATGTCAAAACTGTTGCTGCAAATACAGCCGACGGGGCATTTTATAACAATGGTCAAAGCTGTTGTGCCGTGGAACGGATTTATGTCCATGAAAAGGTCTACAATGCCTATGTTGAAGCTTTTGTTGCAGAAGTTAAGTCTTATAAGATCGGAAGTCCCGCTGCGGAAAATGTCTATATTGGTGCTTTAACCAGGAAAGAACAACCTGATTTTTTGGCGGCACAAGTTGAGGATGCTCTGGCTAAGGGTGCCAGGGTATTATGTGGCGGCAAACGGATCGATGGACTCGGGAATTATTTTGAACCAACTGTTTTAGTGGATGTTACCCATAAGATGGATGTGATGAAGGAAGAATCTTTTGGTCCGGTTATTGGAATCATGAAGGTGGATAACGATTCTGAAGCCGTTGCTTTTATGAATGATACGCAATATGGACTCACTGCTGCCGTCTTTAGCTCAAACGAGGAGCGGGCAGCAAAAATGCAGAGCCAGCTGAATGCGGGAACGGTCTATTGGAATTGTTGCGATCGGGTGAGTGCCGCACTTCCCTGGAGTGGCAGGAATCACAGCGGTTTTGGCAGTACCCTTTCGAATGTTGGATTACGGGCATTTACCCAACCTAAAGCCTATCATTTAAGAAGCTGATAGACAAATAGAATTTAAACAGGCGGGTAATATATTTGAAGACGAAGCCAGTATTGCTCCAAAGGATTTGCCTCTTTATAAAAGGGAATGGAAATTTACGAATTGGTGGATCAGATTTGTCAGCTTATCCCGGATGAGGACATTCCTTTCAATGGGCTCGATGAATCCTAATCTACCTTAATAGGAAATATTACAATTGGAATTCCAAATTTAAAGAACCGTTTTTGTATGGAAAATATAGTGTGGTTATGAAGAAGTTGAGACATTACAAATGTTTTGGAGAAGACCATCTGACCGCCAAAAAACGTTGGATTGGATAACAATGGCATGATCTTTTTGACCATCTTATAGACCTCATCCACAGGATCAGTTCCAATCGTCCAGATACTTTTGCCGTAAAACCCGAATTGATTGGCGATGTTTACATATTTCCTGCCGTCCTCTTTCACTGAAGCTTTGAAATGATCAAGCTCGTCCGAACCTCTGTAGACTTTAGAGTTTACGATGCCGACGCGGATAAAGATAAAATTCTGGTAAATTCCCTTAAAACTCTCATTGATCCTCAGAAAGGTATGAAGCCCGGTGCCGCCGAATCCTTTAACCAGAACAATTGCAGTTTTTGCTTCAGGGTTGAATTGGATAGAAGCAGTATCGGGATGCAGCTCATGGAATGGGGAGTGGTCAAGCGCCTCATGAAGGTCTATGATCGCCTTCTGACGGACTTTCATGAAACGCTTCGTGGTTGTATAGTAATGTCGTTTGATATTAATTGCCAAAAGGATGAATAGTCCGGTTATAACCAGGGTAATCCAGCCACCTTCTGTGAATTTGATAATTGTTACAGAAACCAGGATGAAGGAAGTTAAAATAAAACCGATTCCATTTATCGCAAGCTTTCTTCTCCAATGGTTCAGTTTGACCCGTTCGATCCACCAATGCCTCACCATCCCAAGTTGCGAAATCGAAAAGGTAATAAAGACGTTAATGCTGTAAAGTACAATCATGAATGCAACAGAGCCTCTCGAAATGGCCATGAGAATGATGGCTGAAATACCCATAAGAAACACACCGTTCATAGTAACCAGACGATCGCTGAGAGACGCATACTTTTTCGGGAACCAACGATCCAACGCCATATTTGCCATTATCCTAGGGCCATCAATAAAACCTGTTTGAGCTGCAACGAATAACAAAGCGGCTTCCGATGCAAGCGTAATACCAATAAAACTATTAGACCAAAATGGGGCCCATCCTGCAGTAACACTATCAAATAAAACAGCATTCAGGGTCTTTGTCGGACTGATTTGAACATTGTATAACGCATATGCAACCATCAATCCCATCACAAGAAATGACAATGAAATGGCCATCAGCACCATAGTTCTCCTGGCCGTTTTTACCCTTGGCTCGCGAAGAATTGGCATTCCGTTACTGACTGCTTCAATTCCGGTGAAAGTACCTGCACCCATACTATAGGCTTTCAGGATTAAAAACAAGGTTCCTAATTTGCCTACCTCCAGAACAGATGAGTGCAATTGGTTTGATGTTTCGTGGATCGCAATATGAAAATTACCTGCTTGTAGAGCTATGGCGTAAATAATTACAAATACGTGCATTACCATAAACACCACGAAGATTGGAGTGAGCGATACGACAGACTCTTTAACCCCTCGCAGGTTCAGCAAAATAAGGAGGAAAACACCCCCAATAGCAACTGCCAGCTTAAAACCATACATTGATTCAGGCAGGAAGCTGAAAAGGGCATCTGAACCACTCGATATAGAGATAGTAATCGTAAGTACATAATCAATGATCAATGCACAACCTGATATCATCCCAACTGTCGGGGATATCAGTTTGCTGCCTACCAGGTATCCTCCGCCGCCATGCGGGAAAAGTTTGATGATTTGGCTATAACTTGAACTGATGATAAAAATAGTAAAGACAGTACCCAGCGCAACAAAAATAGCCAGCATTGGATGTCCCTGCAGGTTCCGGAAAGCCTCTTCAGGACCGTAACAGGACGAGGTGATACCGTCGGCACCCAGACCTATCCAGGCAAAAAAAGCGATTAATGAGAGTTTATGAAATATCGATTTATCTTGTAGGGTCTTAGCCCTGCCAATGAAAATATTCTTTAATTTTCCAAATAATGCAGAAACATCAATATCACGAGCCATATATTAAACCAGTTATGATAATTAAATGAATTTCGCGGTTCATATTAGTGCGATAATTCTTTTTGCAAAGAAACGGATCTTTTTAATAATGGTATTATTAAAAATGGGGGGTGGATATAAAGATTTTATAAAGAATGATCTCAAAACGCGCATAATTGGGTACTAAAATCGACTTCTTATTATCCTACAATCTAATCCTATTCAACATTTAATGGTCTTTTGGGATATTACGTTTGCCAATAGGTTTTATGAATATGTTTTATGAAAATAAAAATTCGACCGAAGTTTGATGAGGTAAACTTAAGGTCAATTAACTGAACCAAACCATTATTCCAGTTTTAATCTTTTCCCAATTAGCTTTGAAAGAGTAATATAGTCACCTCCGAAATGATGACCACCTCTTAAAAAGTCATGGTCGATTACTCCCCCCAGGTCTTTGTGGCAAATGGAAAATGCATTGTCATCGCAGATTATGTAGGCTTTTTTTGTTTTCAATTGTAATAGTTCGGAATACAGATCTGTTCCTTTGTTTACTTCAAGATAGTAATCCCTAAGTTTAACTTTAAATGTAACTTTTTGCCAGGGACCGATCAAGATCAGATCGCTCATTTCGTTTCTGTATGTGGCTTTCATGCAATCTACGGCAAATGGCAGCACTTCGGCACCCATTGAATAGCCCATAAATACAACTTTTTTTTGTCCCCATTTAGCATTGCACCTGTCAATAAGTGTTTCAAGATCACACCCTATCTGAGCTGGCTTTTTTTCTATCCAAAGATATTTCTTGGTGTTGATGGCCAACACGGATACATTTTTTCCATTCAGATAATGTGTAATTGATTGTACCAGATTCCTCCAACCTCCATTTCCGGTTAATAAAATTACATAATAATCAGCGTTTCCAACCGATTTGGATTCAATGATTGGCAAATTCTTTGATGGCCTCAACTTCTGGGCATAAAGTGATGATTGGGAACAAAGAATTATAAGCATCATTTTGCAAAATAACAACTGAGTATTTTTCATAGTCAGAGATTTGTTATAAAATTGCGAATATCATGAATAGCCCTGCATGGAAATATGCTTCAATGCCTAAGTTAAATAATTGGCAGCTAGTTTTAAATAAATTGTGTGACTTGAATTCTCCGTCATTTTATATCGCCATTTTGTAGTATGACAAGCCAATGTTCAGATCTATTTCTAAGCCGTACTAAAGATAAAGAATAATCGGTAAAAATGGTTATTTAAGAAGAATTTCGGTTTGCTTAGAGATGCTCAATATTTCTCCTTAAAAACCGGGGTATTCGTTCCATATCCGAAAACGAGGAAGACTTTTAACCAACAATTTTTTTGGACACGTCAACAGATTAAATTAGAAGTGACCTGCAGTAGCTGAATCAAATATCCGGCAAAAATTACCACCACCTATCTTCCCGATTTCATCTTCGGTGAAGCCAGTTTTTAACATTGCATCAATCACAGTGTAATAGAACCCGCCATTTTGATCCTTCCAGGCTTCGTTGGTGCGTTCGCCGATTCTGTGGCTGTTTTTATCTCCGTCGGGGCCATTGTGGCTATTATTATCTCGTGGACGGGCAACCGGGGTATTAACGGGAATGCCACCGCCAGGCTGGGGAGAACGGTCATCCGGTTTAGGGCCGAAGCCACCTTCAGGTCTGTAAACAGGAGTTAGCTTGGTATCGGTACCAATGCAAACATGGTCAATTCCGATGATGTTGACCATAGCCCTGACATTCCGTGCATACTCCAGTGGCGTTTCTGCCAGGTGTGTCCATACACCAATAACTCCGCCAGCGTCTGCAACAATTTTAGCTTGCTCCTTGCTGATGAGTCTTGGGCGCATCATTTTGGCCATGAACTCATTCTGCCCCAAACAGGTATCGAGTCCAGTATGAGAAATAAGTACCGGGTTGGATGAAACTTTAAGTGCCGCATTTATCGTTTCATTGCTCGCATGGGTAAGGTCTATCAGAATGCCAAGCTTGTTACATTCTTTGATGACATCTGCTCCGAACGCGGTTAGTCCACCCCATTTTGGTGCGTTTGTATAAACGTCACCTAATGGTACGGATGCATCGCTATCGTGAAGCAGTCCAAGATGCCGCAATCCCCGGCTATATGCGACTCGAAGTCGATCCAGATGCCCTTCAAGAAAGTGGGCGCCCTCAACTGATTGAATGACAGTTAAAATATGATTATTTTGAGCAGACCGAAGGTCCTGCAGGTTCAAAGAGCGCTTTATATGGTTACTTTCCAGCACTGCATCCATAGCATTCAATCCGTTTATAAACCGGTCATAGGCCTCACCGGGATTGCGAAGTTGTTGATAGTCTACAGCGAATGTCATACAGATAGCCGAAAGGCCAGACCTCAAAATCTCGCCGGCCAGATCGATTTTTGGGCCGGGCAACTCTTTTGCACTTAGAGGAACATCAATATGATTATGGGTATCGATTCCTATTGTATTAGTGACTATTGCAGCGATTCGAGGGTCGACTTCATCAACAGCCCAGGACAACAGCGGGTTCAATATCATTACTGCCCCAGTCCCGGTTAACATGTTGATAAACTTTCGCCGTGACCATTCTTGTTGAGATTTTTCCATAATTTTCAAATAGGTAAATTGCCCGAAGAAACCGTCTTTCCCACCAACTGATTATTAATAACAATTTTTTTGTAAAAATACATTTTCTGGAATAATTTACTTTTCTACAGATTAGGTTTTTAATTATTTTCAGTAATCCAGCCATAGGAGGATTATTAAGATTCTGGGGAGAAGTTTAATCTTGATAAAGCCACGGATTCTGTGTAATTCA
>Ga0364860_10086_pt1 | contig 72555 bp, 78 predicted proteins | sample ExccelAu500001D4_FD_206916 | JGI IMG/M metagenome (GOLD analysis project Ga0364860, IMG submission 206916) | Enriched cells from Trout Bog Lake Hypolimnion, Wisconsin, USA - BchlTB.Aug20.5000.01 .D4 | ecosystem: Environmental > Aquatic > Freshwater > Lake > Hypolimnion/Profundal zone | place: USA...
ATTCTGTCGCAATCTGAGAATTAAGAGAGGGTTTATCATAGCAAGAATGATCATCAATAAACAAAAAAAGACTTTGTACAATTAAGTAATTCGAGCAATTTCCCATTGGCTGCACCCAGACTAAGTTCACAAAATCTGGCGGCGACAACGTAAGCTATAAACACATCATCAGGGTACATTGCAGATAGTTACATTACTTGCCAAAGGGAGTGAGTTAAGCGTATTATTTTATTATTGAGCGGGCTGAAATTGTGAAAGGGTTGCTAATGTGAAAAGGTCTAGAGAGACTTCCATGATGCCCCCAAAAAATCAAGAACTCAATCGGTTTTTGATACCAGTTTCTTTTGACTTTTAAGAAGCATCGCGCTACTCTAATTTCAATTTGCGCTTGAAACCTCCTATTTAGTACAAAATTAATTTCAGTAGAACGAGGGAATCCCGTTGCGTAGAATTTTTCTATCTTTGATGTTTGTTCCTTTAATGGGTTTTGCCATTCCAGAGGAAGGATTAGACCCTCTCAATTCTCCCAATTGGCAGTATATTCGAAAAGATTTTTTTGCTAGCGCTCCTATTCAATTTGATTCCCGAGTTGTCGTCATTGCACCACCGATGGCCGAGGATTCTCTGAATGTTCCTATTTCAGTGCATGTCGAAGAAGGTCTTCAAGTCCGTCGTATTCTTATATTTGCCGAGCTAAACCCAATAGTCCGAGTGCTTGAAATGGAGCCCCTACGGGCAAAGCCATACCTCTCCTTTCGGATGAAAATCCAACAGAGTACACCGGTACGTGCTGCCGTGCTTGATTCAGAGGGAACTTGGCATGTAGGGGGAATGTGGGTAAATGCTTCAGGTGGGGGCTGTACAGCTCCCAGTTCTGGCAGCGCCCAACCGGATTGGCAAAAACATCTGGGCGAAGTGCGAAGCAGAGAATGGTCTGAGGCTGACGGCATCACCCGTTTGCGGGTACGCATTCGACATCCCATGGATACTGGACTGGTTTCAGGAATTCCCGCGTTCTATATTCAAGATCTAGATCTCGCAGACGAAACTGGCAGTGTCTATTTGCACCTCAAAACTTTTGAACCTCTGTCAGAAAACCCTGTTCTGGGCTTCGACATCCCGAACCGAATCAGCCGTACCTTCCGACTCATCGGTAAGGACAACAACGGCAACCGCATTGATAAGGTGCTGCAATGAAGTCAGAGTATTACATAATGGTTACTAATCATTGGCGAATTCCAAGCTTCATCATCATGATCATTAATGCCATTGCAATAAATTGCTGTATCTTATTTGCATTGAATGCCAGAGCTGAAACTTACGACTACCAGCTTCAACCCAGAAATGTCGCCCAAGGAACCTGGGTATTTGTTGGCAGTACTGAGGACTTTTCCTTTACTAATGGTGGCAATATTGTCAACACGGGATTCATCGTCACTACTGACGGAGTTTTGGTGATAGACACAGGACCCTCTCTACGCTATGGGCAGCAGATGCGTAAAGCGATCAGCCTCATAACTGATAAGCCAGTAGTATTGGTTATCAACACACACCATCATCCAGATCATTTTCTCGGCAACCAAGCTTATGCGGATTTGCCCATTCTAGCCCTACCTGAAGCCGCATCAGGAGAAGAACGGGATGGAGGGGCATTCACCGATAATATGTATCGCATGGTAGGCGATTGGATGCGAGGTACCGAACCTCGGCCTGCCAGTCAATTCAACGTACCGGAACATTTAAAATTAGGAGATCACGAGATCGACTTCCTGCGCTTCTCTGGCCATACTGGCGGTGATTTGGAAGTGTTTGATCGAACCACAGGCGTGCTTTTTTCAGGCGATATTGTATTCCATGATCGTGCCCCCACCACCCCACATGCATCGATCAGCAACTGGTTAAAAAGTTTGGATGCTCTAAAGGCCCTGCCCTTTCAGGTTCTTGTCCCTGGCCACGGTCAACCCACGGTCAATGCTGCCCCTATCGATCAGACGCGTCAATACCTCGTGTGGCTTGATACAGCTCTAAGGCGAGGCTTAGCAGATGGTTTGGATATGGCCGAAATGCTGGTTCAACCAGTACCGTCTCAATTTTCCCATTTGTCCTTGGTTAGTCGAGAGTACCAGCGTTCAGTGAGTCATCTTTTTCCTGCTTTGGAAAGAGAGCTTTTAAACTCAGAGAATCCCTAGGTTAACACAGTTAAATTCATAATCAGGTACAGTACTTGTTTAGTTAATAGGATTTATAGATCGAAAACATCCAGCTCAATTGACAACGTTGCTGACTCAACTGAAAAATACAACCTGAACTCAAACGAATAGGACTATCCGATGAAACTCGAAACCATTGCAGTTCATGGAGGCTACTCACCAGACCCGACTACTAAGGCAGTTGCTGTGCCAATTTATCAGACAACTTCCTATGCATTTGACGATACTCAGCATGGGGCAGATTTGTTTGACTTGAAAGTTGCTGGCAATATTTATACTCGTATTATGAACCCCACTACCGATGTGCTGGAAAAGCGCATGGCAGCATTGGAAGGTGGTATTGGCGCATTAGCGCTTTCTTCTGGCATGACTGCGATTACCTACTCGGTAATGACGATTGCCGAAGCGGGAGATAATATTATTTCTGTTGGCACTTTGTACGGTGGTACGTACAATTTATTTGCACATACCCTCCCGCAATTTGGTATTCAGGTACGCTTTGCAGATTATCGCGACCCACTAGCTTTCAAACCACTGATTGATTCAAAAACTAAGGCAATTTTTTGTGAGTCTATTGGCAATCCATTGGGCAATGTAGTTGATCTGGCAGCACTTTCTAAAATCGCGCATGATGCTGGCTTGCCGCTGATTGTCGACAATACAGTACCCAGTCCTTATTTGTGTCGCCCGATTGAGCACGGAGCAGATATCGTGGTACATGCCTTGACCAAATATCTGGGTGGGCATGGCAATTCAATTGGTGGTGTAATTATAGATTCCGGTAAATTCCCTTGGACAACACACAAAGAACGTTTCCGTCGACTGAATGAACCGGATGTTTCCTATCACGGAGTAGTATATACAGAGGCCCTAGGGGAAGCAGCGTTTATTGGACGTGCAAGAGTGGTACCGTTACGCAATACCGGTGGAGCAATTTCACCGTTTAACAGCTTTCTTATTCTGCAAGGCATTGAAACTTTAGCTTTGCGTATGGAACGCATCTGTGAAAACACGCTGGCAGTTGCACAATTTTTAAAGCATCACCCAAAAGTGAATTGGCTTAATTATGCAGGATTGCCTGATCATGCAGACTACTCTTTAGTACAGAAATACATGAATGGGCGGGCATCCGGCATTCTAACCTTCGGAATAAAGGGCGGCGCAACCGCAGGTGCACGCTTCCAAGATTCACTGAAATTAATAACACGATTGGTCAATATCGGGGATGCAAAATCGCTCGCTTGCCATCCAGCCAGCACCACGCACCGTCAACTTTCGCCGGAAGAACTCAAGAAAGCAGGAGTCTCCGAAGATATGGTGCGACTATCTATTGGCATTGAACATATTGACGATTTGAAAGAAGATTTACAACAAGCTTTAGCAACTGTCTAATTGACTGGCGACCAATTTATAATATTACGCGAGTTCAAATATGAAGTGCAACGCCTGACTTAAAGAATACCTGATTTGGTGATCGGTATCCAAGCCGTTTTCTTGGTCGGTTGTTCAATCTTTCCATGACTAATTTGATCTCTTGTTGCGTAATGGTTGTGAAGTCCCTGTTTTTCGGAAAGTACTGCCTTATTAATCCGTTCGTGTTTTCGTTAGTTCCTCGCTCCCATGATGCGTAAGGGTGTGCGAAATAGAAGTCTGCTTTCAACTTCTTTGCGACCTCTTCATGCCCAGCAAATTCCCGGCCGTTGTCTGAAGTAATGGTGCGTACTTTGTTCTTGTATGGCTTCAGTAATCCGATCATTGCCTGACTGACCTCTTTTGAAGTTTTACTCTCTACCTTTCGAATCAGAGTCAGTCCTGTCTTCCGTTCAACAATACTCACAATAGCTTGGCGGTGGTTCTTGCCAATGATCGTGTCTGCTTCCCAGTCACCGATACGCTTACGTTCATTAACGATGGCAGGGCGATCCTCAATGAAGAGCCGATTGGGAATCTGTCCACGCCTCTCCAGCTTGCCGTACCGTTTTCTACGCTTCTTCTGACAACGCAGGTTCTTCCAAAGTAAACCGCCTGACTGTTTGTCGGCATAGACTCGCTGGTACACAGTTTCAGGGCTGATGTTAACGTGCCCGCTAATCTGTTCCGGGCTCCATTGCACCAACAACTTCTCTTGAGCAAACTGCCATGCTTCGTCATCCACTCTACGTGCATTGATGGCACGTCGTTCTTCGGCTTTGGCTTGCGCCTGTTTTGCTCGATAGCCACGACGACCACTGTTCCTAGTCAACTCTCTGCTAATCGTAGATCCACTTCGGTTTAGCAGCTTGGCTATTTCACTTTGTATATGTCCTGCTTTCTTTAATACGTAAATCTGGTATCTTTCTTCTTGGGTAAGGTGTGTGTAGTTCATTTTTGCAATTTCGACTTGCCGGTCAAAAAGCACGGATGCTACCGCATCCTGCCCACCTGACCCGCGTTACTCAAAATTGCACTTCAAACTAGAATCCGCCTTATGAATATAAATTGGTCACACTAAGCAATTTGGCGGAGTCGCTTTATTTAGTGACTTTGGAAGCAGCTATCTGAGATTTTCAGGCCACTTTGGAACAGTTTCATTAGCAGGATTATTGCGCTCAATTTTTAGTGTGAATTGCTGAGATGCGACTATATGAACTGTGAATTAGGATGGTTTAAAGACCAACCATTAGTAATTCGAAATGAAACATTTTTAGTCTCTAGATTTCAACTTTTTTCAATATCAGAGTCGTTATCCATTTTGTCACTGAATAATTTTTTCTGGCGTTTACGTTCGTTCTTTTCATCACTATAAAAAACAAAGCGACCATAAAGAACACAACCTTTCATGCCAGGATCACAAGGTAAGTTATTCACCTTCGAACAGAGGTCGTCAATTTCGTGTGGGCACCCCCAACCGCCACCCATATATCACTCCGGCATTTTTAATTTTTAAAAAAATGTTGTACTAACTTTGGATCTTTACACAGTAAAATATAATGATAAGTTGAGAAATTAAATTAGAGATTTATTACAATTTTCTACAACGTCTTACTTATTCCATAATATTGGAGCAACTATGCATTTACAGCGTTAGTTGGCCAAAGTCTACGGATTTTACCTCAATTTTTTCAGGATTGTTAGTCCACGCAACAAGGATGTCCTAGCCTATAAACTGCCAATGAAGCGGCTTGTCGCAATTGTATTATGCAACACAGAAATATCCTTAAATCAACTACTCCGCCGCAAGCAACGGGATAATAAATAAATGAGGTAATCCCCAGCACTGCCGGGGGACTAAGTAAGGTTTGACCGTGTGATACGGTCTCCCTGATTCTTCTGACTTGACCAAAAGTTAGGAGAATCAAATAAAAAATACCAGAGTCTTTGTCATACGAAGTGGGATTGCAAATATCATATAGTGTTTATTCCGAAGAGACGAAAGAAGATGATATTTGGTGCGATACGTAAACACCTTGGTGTATTGCACCCCTAAATTGCGAAACAGAAAGAATGCAAGATAGTAGAAGGACATCTGAAACCCGATCATGTGCATTTGTGCATCAGCATACCGCCGAAGCATGCAGTGTCGTACTTAGTGGGATTTATCAAGGGGAAGAGCGCGATTTCAATAGCAAGGCGATTTATGGGGCGAGCCAAGAATTTCACGGGTGAGAATTTTTGGGCAAGAGGTTACTTTGTATCCACAGTAGGGCTGGACGAAGAGATGGTGCGAGCATACATCCGAAATCAGGAAAAGGAAGATGAGCGATATGGCTAAATCAAGCTTGAAGTGTGAGGTGAGCGCCTTTCAGGCGCTTCACGTTCTTGCCCCTTTGAGGGACTAACAAAAATAACCCCCCGGCTATGCCGGGGGGCACTTAATTTAGACTGGAACGAGAAGACATTACGCCTGCACTACGCTCTAGGATTGGGGATAAACTAATAATAAGTAAAATATTAGCTGGATTATTTGGACGTTAATCTAGATTTAGTTCGTAGCCTCTTTCAAGCTGCCAACAATTTTGATTCGGATGAAATAAAACTGCTATCGAACAAGCCAAATAGTGCCCCCCCGACTTGTCTACTAGTAGTAAGTTCAATTGCATCAAAACCTATCTGTTGCAGGTAAACAAATTTTTCATGAGGCACATCACCAATAGCACGCAATTCTCCCCGGTAACCATAGCGTTCACGTAATAAACGCGGTGTCAAATAACTATTCCCATCGCTAAATTTGTCAAATCTGATAGCAATTACACTGAGGTCATCAATGTCGTTTTCGATTTTCTGTGGATTTTCATTTGCTGCTAACCAAACACCCAATGGCCAGCCATGCTCGTATTCACGATGGAACAATTCACGCCGCCTCAAATTCCAAACTGAAAGAGGAACGATCACAGGACCAACTGGTAGCTTCACATCTTGCGCTGAAGAACTTAATCCGAGAGTTAACACTTTCCATTTATCATTCAATACCTGTCCATTTTTTATCAACTTTGGCATAATAAACCTTTCATCTTTAGAAATTATTTTGAAGAACTACACAAAAATATTTACTTGTTGAATCATAGTTTACCCAAGTAACATCGACTTATTAAATACTTTTTTATTAGTTATATATAACCTATTAGCATATAAAAATGTCGTACTAATTCTTAGACTATACAAGATGAACACCACCAAATTATCATTATTTCATCTATAATTGCAGGCATTGTTTTTTATGGAATTATTGTCATGCAACACCTGACGCCAAGCCAAACTGTGGAATTACTCAAATCCAATCCCGAGGCAGTCTTTATAGATGTCAGAAGTGAATTGGAACACATGTTTGTAGGTCATCCTCAAGGTTCAATGTTAATACCATGGGTGGATGGTCCCGACTGGGAAGTCAATCCACACTTTGTTGCTCACGTAAAAAAAGCGGCCAGCGCTAATCGTCCAGTTATTTTGATTTGTCGTTCTGGACGACGTTCTGTAGATGCTGGATTAGCATTGGAAAAAGCGGGTTTTAGTGATGTTTACAATGTGCTGCATGGCTTTGAGGGAGACCTGAACGATCATTATCATCGAAACTCCATTAATGGTTGGCGTTTTGATGGTTTGCCTTGGGCACAAACATAATATGAATTCCATAACCGACTTTACTGATACCGAGCAAAAGCTAACCTCGACCTTGCTGCTTAAACGTTATGGGAAACTTTTACCCATTCAATTGGCGGATTGCGAATTGCAACTCAGTGCCAATTCTGAGGAATTGACATCTTGTCCTACCCAATATTGGACAGAGCGTGGAGCTCAATTCGTAGTATGCAAAGTTGGAGAGAATCGCTACCGTTGCCAGTTTTTTTATTCAGATGCCGAGCATTATGGTACAGGCCATGACGAATATTCCAGTCTGGAAGAATGTGTTTTGACTCTTTTGCAGGTTCAAGCCGATCATGAACAGCAACTCTCAAATATTTCTTCAGGTGCAACCGCCTCGAATCTCATTGAAGAATACCACGGTCCCTTGGTCATATAATTTCTTTCGGAAAGTTAATCTTCATTGCCTTTTTGTTAATTCTATCCGCCGACTGGCGATAACAATTGATGATTAGGTTATTTCAATATCTTCCATGGGTTTTATTAATATAGTTTGAAAGTTGCTGAGCCTCTTGATTCATTCGAATCAGGTTAGTGTGTGTATTACGGAACAGAGCACACATTACTTTATAAATGATGCGTGGGTTATCATCAATAAGTGACTCAAAACTGTCAGGTTCCAAGGTATAAACAGTGCTTTCACCGTTTGCAACTAGAGTTGCTTTGCGTGTTGTGCGGTCTATAAAAGCACGCGTTCCTGCGCACTCACCGCATTTCATACTATACAGCACTGATCCTTTGGCTTCCTTGTCACTGTATAAATCAAGTTTACCTTGAATAAGAATATATAGGGTCCCAGATGCATCCCCTTCTTTGGAAAGCATTTCACCATCTCTAAGATGCTTAACACCCATGACCCTTCCCAGGATTAAGCATTCTTCAGTTGTTAGATCCCGACCTATGGAAGATTTGCACATGGGTTCAACTTCAAAATTAATAGTCATAATGATTGGTCTCTTTTGTTTAGATTTATTGACTCTGGATGAGTTATTAAGGATGCTTACAAATAACTTACTAAATCAGAGTGATGACTCATAATATTAAATAGCAATTTAAAACCTCTAACTTGCTTTAACCTTGCTGTAGTTTTAAATATTTAGGGTTTCCTGCTCGTCAATGTGGGTACGTCGATTACAATCGATTATATTAATGACCAGTGTTGTCTATGCGGAAAAACCAATTTATCCGGTACTCCATCCTCTTGGCCGTTTCATACCAGCAATTTTGCAAGCCTGCTTTACATATCCATAAGGAAATAATTCAAATATTAAATTTCGTGAGTTCACTGCTAATAAATTTGAAAGAACTTTCATTACATGGCGAACATCCGGAGTAACTTGATGCTCAAGGTAGTATTGGCGCATGAAATTAATTGCAATCCAATGACTTTCTGATAATTCGATATTTTCCATACGTGCAAAATCATTGGCTATATCTTCATTCCATACTAGAGGATCAATTAAATATCCCTCCTCGTCCAAGTCTATAGCATGCACCTGATCACTCTATCTTATATTAACAAACTTGATCAAAAAACCAAAAATTGTCATATTGGACACATCAGATAACTTTGATGATCGTCATAACATATCTCAAGGATTAACGGTCTGTTGTAATGCTTTGCGAATAGCCTCTGGGGTACTCATGATATTCATGAAACTATTACTTCCCATCATGGATAAATCAGGGAAATCTATAGCAATACGAAAGCGTGCATATAGCGCATAGATATTTTTTCCTGAAACAAGAACTTCATAAGGCAAGTGTGCTGTTGATTTTATGTCGCGAAAATCTATCTCAGACATGATGAATTTATCATCCATGTACTTCTGGTCTTCAGATGTCGCCTTGAGACCTACTCCAAACACTGCTTCCTGTTTTCCAGGAATATCCACTCTGTAAACCTTACTCACTCCATACTTGCCTGTTACCAGCCCTTTTTCAACAGCGTTCAAAGCTTCATCATAACTATTATAAGTTGCCAACAAACTGGGATCGTCAAAATATTCCATTCCTATCATGTAATGATATTTTCTTGCCTTGTTTGCACTCATTCCCTGCGCACCAAAGCCTTCAATCCGACCAAGCGAAGTCTCAAGTTTGGCAAGCACACCTTTTAAATCAGCTTTCATTCGATAGACGTTGGCCATATAAACTGGATTAGTGTAGCTCACTTGAATTTCATTTTTTACTTTAGTAATACTGACTCTTTGAATTGCTCCGAATCCTCCGTGCTCAGAACTGGCAGCATTATTTTTTAGTTCATCGCTGGTAACAACAATAATTTCTGCGTCGGGATAGGGTGAATAATTTCCAACAACAGAAAACCCATTTGATGTTAAGGATAGCTTAGTTGCTTCAAATTTTTGCTCTAATGTACCTGCACCTTTTGATCCTAGTACGAAGGGCTTTAGTATTTCATCGTCTGCCAAAACGTGGCAAGCAAATATAAACAGCGTGGATGCAAGGAATATTTCTTTGATTTTGAACATAGCATCCTCTTCTTTAAATTCAGTTGTATTTTTAATATTTAATTTTTTTAATATTTCAATAAAGGGTAGTCGCATTTCCCATTACCTTTTCCATAGTGTTACCCTTCTGTGTCCTCGTACATTTCATCCTGCTCTGCCAAACGCTTTAACACAGCTTCCTGTTCCATTTTTTGAACTTTTTCCTGATAGCGAACCATACGTTGAGTAGCTGCATCTTTCTTCATTGAAATAGAATTTTCACCAAACAATACTTGCTTGAGGAAGCGAAATCCAAACAACATCAATTTGGTGTCGTCACCCAGAATATCTATAGTCTCTTCAGTATCAAGGTCGTAAAGCTCGTTGAAACCATCACTCACAACAAAACTGCGAAAACGATCGAGGTCGTAGCAGACCATGAAGAAAAGTTGCAAGCTGGATTTTGATGGTTTTCCAACGCTTGGACCAGATGATTTCTTTTTAAGAATTAGCTGATGCCAGCCCCGCGCAAGTTCGTCATACTCCTCTACCCCCTGATCATGGCGATAACCATCTATACTTAATTGTTTGTTTTCATTGTGCCCTAGACAATGGCTTTCTTTAACTAGAGCATAAGAACGAATATCTGTATATTCATCCTGCCTTCGCATCGACAGCAACGCCAAAGGATAGTAGCGGCAAGCAGTCGGTCTGTCGGCATACATACTGCAACCTTCATCTGTCATAAATCGGCAAGCGGTTCCATTTTCCACAGGACGCATTTTTACACCTGCCAGACCACCCTGTTCCATTTCGTAAGGGACGGTGAACTGCTGCAAAAATTCTCCGGACGAGAGATTAAGTCTCTGCTTCAGGCGCAGGATATCGTAAGGAGTCAGTGAAATATCGATATTGCTACAACATGCATTCCAGCAAGCTATGCCTTTCCGGCACTGGAATTGAATCACTTTATTCCCATCAAACATCTCCGGAACAACGGGGCTGCCATGGAAAGGCAAGTCAGCTGCCATATATGTGTCCATTACGTGTCCTTAATATTACTTTCTGAGTTAATAACAAATCGGGCATCTCACGACGCCCGATTCAGCCATTCAAACTCTATTTTTACAGACTAGTGTGGTGCTGCGGCTTTGAACAACTTCGATTTATCCACCAGATCAACATGCTTGCGTTTGAAACATGTCCACTTCTTGGTTTGCTTGTCGTAAATCGAATTTACAAAACAATGCCAGTTTTTCTCATCGACAAAATTCTTGTCGGTACGATAGTAAAAGCCAGGATAACGACTTTCTTCACGGAACTGTATGTGTTTCATATGAGCTTCTGCCGTCAAAATACGATGGTAGTTTTCCCATGCACGAAGCAATTCATGTAGATCCTTGGCTCGCATTTTCTGCGCATCTTCCTTCAGCATTTCCAGCTTTTCTTCAGCAACAGCGAGCATCTTGTCGTTGGTGTTATAGTAGGTAGCAACACCAGCCACATATTCATCCATAATCTTCTGCAAACGCATTTGCAGCATCTTGGGAACTATGTAGTTAGGATTGACATCGATTGCTGTCGAATAATCCTTGTGTTCGATGAAGTTACGTACCGGCTTATAAATCTCTTCAGCTAACTGTGCCGCAGGAGTATCAAGTTCTGGTTTCCAATCTTTGTTATCCAATGCATATTTCACCATCGCCTTGGATGCCAGACGGCCTTCAGTATGAGAACCGGAAGAGAATTTGTGACCGGATGCACCCACGCCGTCGCCGGCTGTGAACAACCCTTTCACAGTAGTCATGGAACGATATCCCCAGTTCCATCCCCGTGGCAGATGCGCTGGAACGCCTTCTTCTTCAGGATCGGCAGCAGTTGGTGCTCCGACATCTGTAGGGCCAGACACCCAGATTCCGCAACACCCTGAGTGTGAACCCAAAAGGTAGGGTTCAGTAGGAATCAATTCAGACATTTTCTTTTCTGGTTCAATGTTTTCTCCGACCCAGATACCGCACTGCCCGATGCACATATCAAGAAAATCTTCCCAGGCTTCAGCTTCCAAATGCTTAACTTCTTTAGGCGACAGTGTCTCTTTCAATTTTGCCAGAGCTGTCACAGTATCCATATAGATAGGACCATGACCATCCTTCATCTCTTTCAACATGAGGTGGTTTCGCAGACAAGATGCAGGCACAGCAGCTTGACCGTATGGAGGATAATCGTTAAGCATCTCTTTATTCTTAACCATGTAATCTTCACCATAAGCATTGACCGCCTTGGCTTTGAACAGCAAGAACCAAGCACCAACCGGGCCGTAACCGTCCTTAAATCGTGCAGGTACAAACCGATTTTCCATCATGGTCATTTCTGCGCCAGCTTCTGCTGCCATCGCATAGGTCGAACCAGCATTCCAAACCGGATACCAAGCACGTCCTTGTCCTTCACCAACGGAGCGTGGGCGGAACAGGTTGACACACCCACCAGCTGCGAGGAGTACTGACTTGGCCTTATAAACATAGATCTTGTTCTCGCGCACAGAGAAGCCAACGGCCCCGGCAATGCGGCTAGGATCATTCTTATCATTCACAAGTTTAACGATGAATACACGCTCCTGAATGCGATCAAGTCCTAAAGCCTTCTTTGCTGCTTCAGCCACAATCCACTTGTAAGACTCACCGTTAATCATGATCTGCCATTTGCCTGATCTAACCGGTTTACCGCCGTCTTTCAACAAAGGTAGACCCTCCTTGATGGATTCTGCACCATCATGGCGCACTCCATCTGGATCGGTTTTCCAAATCGGCAGGCCCCATTCTTCAAACAAGTGCACTGAATCATCCACATTACGACCCAAATCGTAAGCCAGATCGTCGCGGGTAATTCCCATTAAGTCGTTGGAAACCATTCGTGCATAATCAGCCGGGTCTTGCTCTGAACCAATGTATGTATTGATAGCTGACAGCCCCTGAGCCACTGCACCAGAACGATCCATTGCAGCTTTGTCAACCAGCTTAATCTTGAGTTTTGTGCCGGTCTCAGCTTCCACGGCCTCTGCCCATCGCATCATTTCGTAAGCTGCTCCGCAGCATGCCATGCCACCACCGATCAATAGGATATCGAGTTCTTCTTCTACGACTTGGGGATTACCGAAAGTTCCTTCAGACATTTTGTTTGCTCCGTAATATTAATTTGGTTGCTTATTTACAGCGAATCAGTTCTTCAGGCTTACCACCCCTGTAGCCACCCATTACTCCCTTGGTGTATACACCCGGTGTGGTGAGATCTGCCATCTTGGGCATCGGCTTGCCGCCATATGGATCAATTGAACCTTCAGAGGTAGTTCTAATAGGGAACTTAAAGCGTTTCATGTTGCCGTTGCGGAACTTGATAGTCCACATAATTGAATCAGAACCACGCAATGGCTGTACCGATCCGCCTAGCGGAACGATGTCTGCATAGTGACGCACTTCAATTGCGCTCTGCGGACATATTTTCACGCAGGAATAACATTCCCAGCATTGTTCGGGTTCCTGATTGAAAGCCTTCATTGCATGGCCGGTTTCAGACCCATCTTTGTCCAGTTTCATCAGGTCGTGCGGGCATATGTACATGCAGGCAGTTTTATCTTGCCCCTTGCAGCCATCACATTTTTCGGTACGCACAAAGGTTGGCATTCTTAAGACTCCTCTATTATTGAAAAAATCAAATAAACATCAGCGGGCTGAATGCCCTGCCAATTTAACTTCCACTCTATCTTCCGCAGCCAAACCAGCATAGTAGGTACGGAGCACTTCCAATACTTCCGGCCTACTAAATTCAGCCGGAACCTCACTATCTTCCGAAAGTAATTTGCGCAACTTAGTGCCTGACAGCAGCAACCTGTCATTTTCTCCGTGTGGACAGGTACGAGCTGAAGCCATGCCCCCACATTTGTAGCACCAAAATGTCCAATCGATTTTGAGCGGTTGTGTCTCTAAAGCATTTTTTGGGATCTTGTCAAAAATGTAGTGCGCATCAAATGGGCCATAATAACTTCCTACTCCAGCGTGATCGCGACCTACAATTTGATGAGAGCATCCGTAGTTCTGGCGAAATACAGCGTGCAGCAATGCTTCTCTCGGTCCTGCATAACGCATATCAAGGGGGTAACCCGCTTGAACTATAGTTTTCTTGACGAAGTAATTTTCGGTAAGAACTGCGATTGCATCGGTACGTACTTCAGCCGGAATATCACCTGGTTTAAGGTGGCCGAGAAGCGAATGAATCAACACACCATCGCACACTTCAATTGCCACTTTGGCAAGATATTCGTGCGATCTATGCATAGGGTTTCTTGTTTGAAATGCTGCTACATTGTTCCAACCCATTGCTTCAAACAAGTTGCGCGTTTCACGGGGAGACATAAATAATGACCCGTATTTTTCCGGGAACCCACCCTGTGTCAAAACGTTAACCGGGCCTGCAAGATTAACATCACCCTGCTCCATCACCATTTTGACGCCTGGATGCTCAAGGTCATTGGTACCAAATACAGTCTCGCATTCGTGAGACTTGTCTATGGAATATTTTTCATTTACTGTCATCGTTGCAATGACGCTGCCATCATCCGGATCAATCAAAGCAACTTTGCCACCGATTGATATTGAATTGGCAGTCACCCGATCGGTAGACAACGTAATGGGAATTGGCCAAAACAATCCACTGGCCGTTCTCATTTCATCGCAAACTCCTTTCCAATCAGCGTGCCCCATAAAACCATCAAGAGGTGTAAAACCGCCGATTCCGAGCATGACCAGATCGCCCTTCTCGCGTGAACTGACTGTTATAGAGTGAAGAGTCCTAGCTTGCTCCCGCTCGGCATTCTGCAAAGCACCCTCGAGCAAACAAGGACGAAGATCTCCTCCACCATGCGGATTGACAAGTGCCATTAAATTCCCCCACCAACAATAATGTCGAGCACATTAGCCCTTATGATTAAAAACAGCGATACCCCTGTTGGGTTTATTACCATCCCCCTTATGGGTTATATCACCCCCCCTCATCACGGCTATGGAAGACGGAACGTCCACTACTCATACTTAAGCACCCAATCAGAACACCCATTCCGCATGAGTTCATCTCCCTTACACGATCCAATAGCGCAACCTTTGCCAGAAGCGACAACTGAAACTCGCACCACGACTTGTTACATGTGTGCGTGTCGTTGTGGCGTTCGAGTGCATATTCGCAATGGTGAGATACGTTACATAGATGGCAATCCTGACCATCCGCTAAATGGAGGGGTGATTTGCGCTAAAGGCTCATCAGGGATCATGAAGCAATACTCTCCTGCCCGACTTACAAAACCACTCAGGCGCAAGCAGGGTTCCGAGCGTGGGAAAGGAGAATTCGAGGAGATTAGCTGGGAAGAAACATTTTCACTGCTCGCCGATCGTTTAGACAAAATACGCGCTACCGACCCAAAAAAATTTGCATTATTTACTGGGCGTGACCAAATGCAAGCGCTAACGGGCATGTTCGCTCGCCAATTTGGCACACCCAATTACGCAGCGCATGGTGGTTTCTGTTCCGTTAATATGGCCGCTGGAATGATCTACACTATAGGTGGCTCATTCTGGGAATTCGGAGGTCCCGATCTAGATCGTGCCAAGCTGTTTATAATGATAGGGACTGCCGAGGATCATCATTCCAACCCTTTAAAAATTGCCATTTCAAAATTTAAACGCGAAGGAGGACGCTTCGTATCAATCAACCCGGTTCGTACTGGTTATTCATCTATTGCAGATGAATGGGTACCAATCAAACCCGGTACTGATGGTGCCCTGATGCTTGCACTGATACACGAAATCATTGAAATGGGCCTTTATGACCGAGATTTTTTGGCAAGATACACAAACGCTGGCGAACTGGTTAATCTGGATGCAGTCCACGATGAATTTGGTATGTTTGTGCGCTCTGAGGTACCCAAGGAAGAAGGATGTTTTGATCCGGAAAATAAACTTTGGTGGGATCGTATCAGTAACCGACCTGTAGTTACCCATACAGAGGGCGCCGACCCCTTTTTATTTGGTGAATTTGTGCTTCACGACGGAACACCGGTCAAACCTTCCTTCCAGTTATTGCATGAGAGAGTAAAAGATTACACCCCTGACTGGGCGGCAAAAATCACCGGAATACCCGCCGAAACTATCCATCGCCTAGCTTATGAAATGGGGGTTACTGCACGGGATCAAAAAGTAGTACTGCCTATTTCATGGACAGATTCTTGGGGTAAGGAACACGATACAGTTACTGGAAACCCTGTTGCGTTCCATGCTATGCGAGGATTAGCTGCACACTCGAACGGTTTTCAAACCATACGTGCACTGTCAATACTGATGTCATTACTTGGAACTATTGACCGCCCGGGTGGTTTCAGACACAAAGCCCCTTTCCCTCGCCCCATTCCACCTTGTGCCAAAACACCCAATACGCCTTTGGCGATCAAACCCAATACCCCACTCGATGGAATGCCCCTAGGCTGGCCTGCCGAGCCGGATGACTTATTTGTGAATGATGATGGAAGTCCGGTGCGTATTGATAAAGCATTCTCCTGGGAGCATCCGTTGGCCGTTCATGGCTTAATGCACAACGTAATCACTAATGCTTGGCGCGGAGACCCCTATTCGATAGACACCCTGCTGATTTTTATGGCCAATATGGCATGGAACTCATCCATGAATACTGTTGGGGTGCGTCAAATGCTTACCGATAAAAACGAAGAGGGGGAATATAAGATTCCATTTCTGGTCGTTTGCGATGCTTTTGAATCGGAAATGACTGCCTTTGCAGATATTATTTTACCCGACACCTCTTATCTCGAGCGCCATGACGTGATGTCCATGCTAGACCGCCCTATTTCTGAATTCGATGGTCCAGTGGATGCAATACGGGTTCCAATATTTCCTCCAAAAGGTAATTGCAAACCATTCCAGGAGGTGTTAATTGAACTCGGTACCCGGCTCAGACTACCTGCTTTCGTCAAGAAAGACGGCTCACGAAAGTTCCGTGACTATCCCGATTTTATTGTGAATTACGAAACTGAACCTGGTTCCGGTATTGGTTTTCTATCAGGGTGGAGAGGTCTTGGTGGTGAAAAATCTATGCGCGGTGAGCCCAATCCTCGTCAGCTTGAAATGTACGAAGCCAATAATTGTGTCCATCACTATGAACTGCCACTTTCCTACCAGTACATGCGCAACTGGAATAAGGGATACCTGCAATGGTCACAACAAAACCGTATCACTCGTTTTGCAGACCCGATCCTGATCCATATTTACTCTGAAGTCCTGCAATCATTCCGATTATCAGCACAAGGTAAAGGAATATCAAGAAAGCCTCCCGAACATCTAAAAAAACGTATTGAAACATTTTTTGATCCCTTGCCGTTCTACTACGAACCACTGGAAACTCAGATAACTGACCGCCACAAATACCCGCTCGCAGCTATAACTCAACGTCCCATGGCTATGTACCACTCATGGGACTCCCAGAATGCATGGTTGCGGCAAATACACTCACACAACTTCCTTTACATTAACCCCTTAACCGCTCAAGCGGCAGGCATAGAAAATGGGAGCTGGATGTGGGTCGAATCCCAATGGGGCAAAGTGCGCTGTATGTGCAGCTACTCCGAGGCGGTTGAACCTGAAACAGTTTGGACTTGGAATGCAATAGGCAAAGCTGCCGGCGCATGGAATTTGACGCCACGAGCAAATGAATCACAAAAGGGTTTTCTGCTGAATCACCTAATTTCAGAAGAACTACCCATGAACAGCCTTCCCTCTACTCAAGACGGAGGTACGCAAAAAGAGAGTTTTATTTCGAATTCCGATCCTATAACAGGGCAGGCGGCATGGTTTGATGTGAGAGTCCGTGTCTACCCAGCAGATCCTTGCGAGCCTGAGCAGACATCACCACAATTCGAATCAATGAAACCTTATCCTGGCACAAAGCCTTTCTTGGGCGAATGGTTAGCCTATTTTGCGGGTGGAAAGAAAAAATGACACAGCTAGCTCTGGTGATAGACCTCAATGTTTGCGTAGGTTGCAGTGCTTGCGTAACAAGCTGCAAGGAATGGAATACTTCCGGTGCTGCTGGTCCTCTATGTGACACAAATCCTTACGACGCCGAGCCGACAGGTACATTTTTTAATCGCGTACAAACATTTGAAGTCGGACAATTTCCCAAAACAGAAACCGTGCATTTCCCTAAATCATGCCTTCATTGCGAAGATCCACCTTGCGTTCCGGTATGTCCGACAGGAGCATCTTACAAACGTAAAGAAGACGGCATTGTGCTGGTTGACTATGACAAGTGCATAGGTTGCAAATATTGCACGTGGGCATGTCCATATGGTGCGCGCGAAATTGATGAGCAGCAGAAGGTCATGAAAAAGTGCACACTCTGCGTGGATCGAATATATAGTACAGAACTGCCTGAAAGAGACCGTCGCCCTTCGTGCGTGATGGCCTGCCCGACCAGTGCTCGTCTGTTTGGAGACGTTCACGATCCAGATTCTGTTGTGTCCCGTGCCATACGTGAAAGTGGCGGCTACGCACTTATGCCTGAGTGGGGAACTCAACCTGCCAACCACTACCTGCCGCGTCGCAAAACGACAATAGCCATTCACGAAGATCAACTGGTACGTTCCGACAATCCCCTCAAAATTGATGGCAAACTACCAAAACCGTCGAAACAAGATCCAACACTCGATGATGTCACCACATGGTAACCGGATAACCTCATGAAACCAGCTTTTTCTGTGATTTTTCTCACCACCCTGATTGGCGTTGGCCAAGGTTTATTTCTCGCCCTTTACACCGGCCAGTTATATTCATTCTTTGATCTCTTGCCGCTTCAAGACAGCCACACCTTTTACGCAACCGGTAGTGGTATATCACTGGCTTTTCTGTGTACTGGATTAATCGCTTCATTTTTTCATCTTGGACATCCAGAACGTGCATGGAGAACAGTAACACAGTGGCGTACCTCGTGGTTGTCCAGAGAGGTAATCATGTTGCCAGCCTTCATGGGATTTGTGACTCTTTACGGTATTTCACACTGGTATGGCTGGCATGCACCTATCATTGAATTACCCGGAGGACGCGCCCTTGATGCCACGCTAATTTTTGGGGCATTAGGTACACTGTTTTGTTTCGCACTGTTTGTAAGTACAGCTATGATCTATGCTTGTCTGCGTTTCTTACAGGAATGGCATACTCCACTTACGGTAATAAACTATATACTTCTCGGAGGTGCTTCTGGATTTGTCTTGACTGGCACCTTTGCGGTCATTGCAGCCCCAAAATTGTCTGGATTTTATGCAGGCTGGGCAATAATACTTACATTGCTTGCGTTTATCAGTCGATCAGCATCATTGATACGTAACTCACGCCTCAAACCAAAGTCTTCAATTCGAACTGCGATCGGTATTAAACATCCCAGGATTGTTCAAAAAAGCCAAGGAGCGATGGGAGGATCGTTCAATACACGCGAATTTTTCCACGGAAAAAGTCAGTCCTTTATGAGCATAATCAAGCCTACCTTTTTGATACTGGTGTTTTTGATTCCGTTAATATTGCTTTTTGGTGGAGTGATTTATCCCTCTTTGTTTATTTTCGCATTTTTGTCGCAATATATCGGTCTACTGGTAGAGCGTTGGTATTTTTTCGCTCAGGCTAACCATCCACAGAACCTGTATTACCAAGCAATAGGCTGACGATGATGAAGCCGATGAATTCCCCCCCATCTCCCCAAAGCAACCTTTATTTACTCTGCCTGTTCTCAGTTGTCATGCTGTTGCTAGCCAGCCCCTCTCAAGCCGCTAACGTGTCGCTCAATCCTGATACAACAGCATGGTGGATATGGCCTCTGGCACTGTTTGTAGTATGTTTTTTCCTCGGAATGATCGCAGTGCCAGCCGGAGTCGGGGGCGGCGTGTTATTCGTACCGATTGTAGGAAGTTTCTTTCCGTTTCATCTGGATTTTGTTCGAGGCGCTGGTTTACTGGTTGCGATGGCAAGTGCACTGGCAGCAGGCCCTTCGTTGCTTAAAGTTGGAATGGCTAATCTTCGCCTTGCTATGCCGCTCGCTTTAGCAGCGTCAATTAGTTCAATTGCTGGCGCAAAGATGGGTTTGGCACTTCCTGCCAATATCGTCCAAACTTCACTTGGAGTTACTATACTTGGAATTGCAACGTTAATGATTATGGCCAAAAAGTCTGAGTTCCCCAATGTTCAACAGCCCGATGCGTTGTCCCAAATACTAGGTATCCACGGAATATTCCACGATACGATCTCCGGCAAAAACATTCCTTGGCAAATTCATCGTCTGTCTGCTGGGCTGGTGCTATTCCTGATAATTGGCTTTCTTGGTGGGTTGTTCGGCGTGGGCGCTGGCTGGGCTAATGTACCCGGATTAAACCTGCTTTTAGGTGTACCTCTCAAGGTAGCAGCAGGTACTTCCAGCATGATTTTGTCAATGGCCAGTTCTTCTGCAACTTGGTATTACTTGGATAACGGCGCAATCCTTCCAATCATAGCCGTACCGTCAGTCCTTGGGATGATGATTGGCGCACGTATTGGAGCACATCTGCTAACCATACTCAAAGCATCAGTTATTCGCCGACTGGTCATTGGTATTTTACTTTTTGCAGGTCTGCGAACCCTACTCAAAGGCCTTGGAATCTGGATTTAAGGACTAAAAATGGAAACCAGAATTAATCCACCATACGAACAGCTACCCTACGCAACCGTAATGTATTGGACCACTCTGTTAGGATTTATAGTACTTATTTTGACTTTCGTCGCTTATATGTTTGGTTGGCTGCCTGCATCTGTTCCAATGGATCAATTACCTCATCTTTGGAATCTATCAACAGCGGAATATCTAAAAGCAACTGGTACGCCAACCGGTTGGAGCTGGTTATTCATGATGGGTAAGGGGGATTTCGCAAGTTTACTTGGTATTGCCATTTTGTCTGGGTGTTCAATCACCTGTATCGCAGCTATTCTGCCCATCTACGCAAAAGAAAAAAACACCATTTATATCGTAATCTGCCTTATGGAAATAACCGTACTTTTGCTTTCCGCCTCTGGTATCTTTAGCTCTCATTAAGGAGAAAATATGATGCATCCCTTTGAGCGCATAATGGTTGCAACTGAACATACTGAATTCGACAGTGGTGCCGAACGTCTTGCTTTCGACATGGCCCTAAGATGCAAACTGCCTCTAACAGCAGTCATACCAGTTATGAGTAACCCAGAGTACGAAGCCGCAGCGCCTCTACTTGCTGAACGAGCAGAACAGGAAGCTGCGACAAAGGTTCGTATTCTCTATGATTACTCTGTTCTCACTGGTGTTCAACTTGAAGTAGTAGCTCGTCGCGGTCCAGAACCCTACCTGGAAATCGTTCAAGAAGCTATCGAGCGACAGTCTGATTTGATTGTGACTCGCCGCCGTGGAAAGCAAGGGTTCTTGGCCAGACTGCTTGTCGGCGAAATGGTGAGTAAGGTGGTTGGACATGCACCTTGTAGCGTTCTTCTTGTGCCACGAGCGTCTCAAATGTGGTCACATCATATTCTGGCCGGCATTGATAATTCACCAAGTGCTCAGCATGTTGCTCGATTCGCGGCCAAGATCGCAGCACAATGTGGTTTGCCGCTTACATTGATCAGCGTGATCAGCCATGATGTAGATAGTCTACGCAAACAAGCCGAGACCATATTGGGTCACGCACTCGCCATTTCATCTGCTGCCGGGATTCATGCCCAAAGCAGAATTCTAGTTGGTAAGCATTTTGAACAAATCTTGTCCACTGCAAAAGAGCTATTGGCAGATTTAATCGTAGTTGGTCGTCATGGTGAAAGTAACCTGATTCGTACGCCATTTGGTGGCACCACGCAGAAAATAATTGGTCTTGCCGAAGGTCCAGTTTTAGTTGTGAGATCATAATTATCCACTACAAATCTCTTTGATTAATACATTACAAAATTAATAGAATATAGAAATATACTACCCAATATAACTTATTAAAGGTGTATTGGCTTGTATATCATTTTTGATATTTTGAAAAAAAATATTTGCTCAAACAGGAGAGTGATTTGATAAATTTAGAACGTCGCAAAGCACTTAAAACAGGCGGTGGTATTGGGCTTCTTGCCATCCTAACATCTGTTGGCCTAATACAACCAAGCAATGCATTGGCAACCTATGAAGTAATCGCATTCGATGCAAAATCGATGAATGAAACTTTAGCTGCCTTAGGCGTTAATACTCCCGAAGATAGTATGTCTGTTCACCTAACAGTCCCCGAAATTGCCGAAAATGGTGCAGTGGTTCCTGTCACCGTATCAAGCTTAATCGATCACACTGAGCAAATTTATATTCTAGTTGAAAAAAACCCCAATGTACTCGCTGCTAACTTTACTTTTCCCGATGGAACTGAAAGTTTTGTTACGACACGTGTCAAGATGAGAGAAACCTCTATGATCATCGCGTTGATTAAGGCTAATGGAAAGTTTTATCGTACCTCTAAGGAAGTCAAAGTTACTGCTGGTGGCTGCGGAGGTTGATACACCAAAAAACAATTATTAATTGATAAGGACAGAATAATCATGGGAAATCCGATGAGGATACGAGCCTCCGTACAGGAAGGCATGACTGAAGTTAAAGTTCTTATGCAACACGAAATGGAAACAGGATTGCGCAAGGATGCTGATGGAAAACTGGTGCCCGCTTGGCACATCACAGAGCTAAAAGCTGTTCACAATGGAAAAACAGTGCTTGAAGGCCAGTTTGGTACCGCAGTTTCCAAAAACCCCTATTTGGTATTTCGTTTTAAGGGCGGTGTATCCGGTGAGAAGATTTCAGTGAACTGGGTTGATAACAAAGGTGATACACGTTCTGATGAAGTAGAAATCAGCTAGAAGGTTGTGTCCGGTATAAATACGGACAGTTATACGGAGGAATCTCATGAACGCCCCTATTTTAAAAAATGGTTTTTTTGTTTTTCTGTTTTCAATCTATTGTTCGGTTGTTCTTGCAGAGAGTAACGCTTCAGATGAGATTGCCAAATATCGTGAAATGATTAGTGATGGCAACCCGGCTGAGTTTGATGAAATGCGTGGCGAGGATTTATGGAAAAAACCATCAGGCCCGAATAAAGTCAGCATGCAAAAATGCGATCTCGGCAAAGGAATAGGTATCGTCAAAGGTGCTTATGCAGAATTACCAAAATATTTTCCCGATACAGATCGAGTACAGGATCTGGAGTCCCGCCTTGTTTTCTGCATGACTACCTTACAGGGAATACCTGAAAAGGAAATTATAGCTAAACCTTTTGGTGGAGATAATTACAAACCGGATATTGAGTCTTATGTTGCTTACGTTGTGGGTCAATCGAAGGGAGTAAAGATGAATGTATCTCTCACCCACCCTAAAGAAAAAGAAGCTTATGAGATTGGGAAGCGTATATTTACTTATCGTGCCGGCCCCTATGATTTCGCTTGTTCAACATGTCATGGCCAGGACAATATCCGCATTCGAATGCAGAACCTGCCGAACTTCAACAACCTGAAGGATTCACAGGCAGCTTATATTTCTTGGCCTGCCTACCGTGTTTCTCAAGGATTATTTCGATCCTTTCAATGGCGTCTGAATGATTGTTTCCGCCAGCAACGCTTCCCTGAACCTCAGTATGCTTCAGAACTGACCATAGACCTTGCAATATTTATGGCAAGAAACGCCAACAATGCTATTTATGCCGGTCCTGGACTAAAGCGTTAGGAGATATCATCATGCTAAGAAAATTTTTTCATTTTGTATCCATCTCAGCAATTTTTGCATTTTTGGTTTTTTCCGCTCAAGCAGCTGACAACTCGGATACCTTACTTGAAGCCAAGGTAATGACCATTATTAAACATGACTTTCATGATAAAGGAATTGCCAAAATCGATCGACTCAATCAGGACAGTGTGCAGGCAATGTGCACCAAGTTTCTCGACAATCCGCCCATAGACAATATGGAACATCTTCAAGCTGAACAGGAAAAGGCAATCAGATGGCCGGCTGATGGAAAATACATGGGTAACTGGAAGGCAGGTGAAGAGCTGGCACAAAGCGGGTCAGGAATGACGTGGAGTGACAAACCTGATGCCATACCTGGTGGGAACTGTTACAACTGCCATCAGCTTTCCGCCAAAGAAATTTCTTACGGCACGATCGGGCCTAGCCTGCTGCATTTTCGTTTGAATTTCGGTAAAACATCTGGCGGACAAACACTGACTGACAAAGAGCTGCAACGATTTGCATACGGGCATATTTATAATGCTAAAGCTTATAACCTTTGCGTCAACATGCCACGCTTCGGACATCTGGGCATTTTAACGGAAGCACAAATTAAGGATTTAGTTGCCCTGCTGATAGACCCTGAATCTCCAGTCAATAAAGAATAAAGTGAAGTAGCTTAATGCTTTTGCCTAATGCAGATATTCAATCAATTCGGAGGATTCAGTGAGGTTGCTAACTGCATCAATTTCAAACGATGCGTTTGTCATTTCATGATACAAGGAAGAAAGTCCATATGAACATGAACCGCCGTGATTTTCTCCAATTGTTGGGTATCGCATCCGCAGGCGGCTTTCTACTACACGATAACGAAACTCATGCCTTCAATAGCGCAGCTCAGATGTACCAGCTACCGCGTTACGGGAATGTCAGCTTGCTGCACATCACAGATTGCCACGCACAACTTAACCCCGTCTATTATCGAGAACCGAATGTAAACCTTGGAATCGGCGTGATGAATGGTCAGCCGCCTCACCTTGTAGGAGAAAAACTGCTCAAGCACTATGGCATCAAACCGGGCACTTCTGATGCCTATGCATTCACTAGTCTAGACTTCACCGAGGCTGCCAAAACTTACGGTAAGGTAGGTGGCTTTGCTCATCTGTGTACCTTGGTAAAACAAATCCGTTCTTCTCGTCCAGGCTCGCTACTTCTTGATGGAGGAGATACATGGCAAGGCTCTGGCACAGCATTATGGAGTCAAGGTCAAGACATGATAGAAGCCTGCATTGAATTGGGTGTGGATGTCATGACTTTGCACTGGGAATGCACCTATGGAGCTGAGCGCGTCAAAGCGGTTGAGAATGGCACACTCAAAGGCAAAATTGAAGTTGTCGCTCAAAACGTCAAGACTACTGATTTTGGCGATCCAATATTCAAGCCTTACGTTATTCGGGAAATCAATACCATTCCAGTAGCAATTATAGGACAAGCGTTCCCTTACAGTAGCATCGCCCACCCGCGTTACTTTGTCCCCGACTGGTCTTTCGGGATTCAGGAAGAAAACCTCCAGACCATGATTGACGAGGTGCGCAAAAAGGGGGCGCAAGTCGTTGTACTGCTCTCTCACAATGGCATGGATGTCGACCTAAAACTTGCATCAAGAGTGCATGGAATGGATGCCATACTTGGCGGTCACACTCACGATGGAGTTCCAGAACCGATTGCTGTAAAAAATTCTGGTGGCACAACACTTGTTACCAATGCCGGATCTAACGGGAAATTTCTTGGGGTAATGGATTTTGAGGTCAAAGCAGGAAAGGTGTCCGGATTTCGTTACAAATTGTTGCCTGTATTTGCTAACTTGTTGGCTCCTGATCAAGGTATGAAATCGCTGATAAATAAACTTCGCGCTCCTTATGAAAATAGACTCAATGAAAAACTGGCCACCACTGATACCTTGCTTTATCGACGTGGCAATTTTAATGGCAGCTTCGATCAATTGATACTTGATGCATTGATGCGCGAAAAAGATGCACCCATCGCTTTTTCACCAGGTTTTCGCTGGGGTACGTCGCTGTTGCCTGACTCTACGATTACCATGGAAGACCTTCTCAACCAGACCGCCATCACCTATCCGACAACCACTCTTACCAACATGAGTGGCATGCAGATCAAAACGGTGCTGGAAGACGTATGTGACAATTTATTTAATCCCGATCCATATTATCAGCAAGGAGGCGACATGGTAAGAGTCGGTGGACTTGATTACACCTGTGATCCAAGTGCTGCTATGGGAAAAAGGATTCAGGACATGCGGCTTGGAGGAAAGTTAATTGAAGCAGACAAAGTTTACAAGGTTGCAGGATGGGCGCCTGTATCCGAAGCTGCCAGAGACAATGGTGGGGAACCTATCTGGGATTTGGTGGCTCGTCAACTGCGAAGCGAAAAAATTGTTAAGCCCACTTTGCCAAACATCCCCATTCTAAAGGGTGTTACAGGCAATACTGGCATACTTTGACTTTAAAAAGTAAAAGGGGAAATATGCGTAAAATTAAATCCGTGCTGGTTTTATTTTTTCTGGCGTTGATCTATCAACCTGCGATTGCTGAAACTGTTAAGCCCGCATTGTCATACACATCAATGGAGGCACAGATTGCACAAGTTGAAATCCGACCCGGTATCAGCTTTGACGAAGCTATTGAATCACTCAAACTCCGTGCAAACCAGCACAATCTCAAATTTGTCGGTGTAAACCAGTTATACAAAGAAATCCAGGCCCTTACCGGCAAACCCACCAAGCGAATAGAAATATTTAATTTCTGCGATGGCATAACTGCACAAAAAATGATCGCTGCCAATCCATTGATGATTTCTTTTATGCCCTGCCGGATCGCAATCCTGGAAGATGCCCAAGGCAAACGCTGGATCATAGCAATGATGATTAACTCCGACATGATTCGCAGCATGCCAGACGATACACAAAAAGATGCCAAGAGAGTTATGGAGGCAATGAAGGACATCATGCTTGCCGCAAGCATTGGCGATCTTTGACGTAATATGAGTTTAAATTTCCCTTGCCATTTCATAACGTAAGCTGATTTATAACCCAGATGGGTTATTCCTCCTCGCCCATATGGGCTATAGACACTTCAACGCTGATATTACTTAATACTAGGGTGGGATTTTGCGTGTCTAAATCACTCGCAAACTTAAATATTAACTTTAGGAGAACGCAACAATGAACTTTGACAAGGAACTGGATGCACGTGGCCTCAATTGCCCTTTGCCTATTCTGAGAACCAAAAAGTCTTTGAACGATATGACATCCGGACAGATTCTAAAGGTGGTTTCCACCGACTGTGGTTCAGTTAAAGACATGCAAGCTTTTGCTAGCCAGACCGGGAATACACTCGTTTCGCAAACAGAAGAAAATAAAGAATACATCTTCTTCATGCAGAAAAAATAATCCAATCATTTTCGAGGAAATACCATGAAAAAAATGGCGATCATTGCCACTAAAGGCACACTTGATATGGCGTACCCGCCATTTATCCTTGGATCTACTGCCGCTGCCCTAGGTTACGAAGTGCAAATTTTCTTCACCTTTTACGGCTTGCAACTTTTACGTAAAGACTTATCTGATGTGAAGATCAGTCCGCTTGCCAATCCGGCCATGCCCATGCCTGTTCCAATGCCCGTTTTCGTTCAAATGTTACCCGGAATGGAAACCATGGCAACGATGATGATGAAGGATAAGCTAAAGAAAAAAGGCGTAGCTTCTCTAGAAGAGTTGAGATCTCTTTGCCTGGAAGCCGATGTCAAATTTGTAGCCTGCCAGATGACGGTTGACCTGTTCGATTTTGAAAAGAGCGATTTTATTGACAACGTCGAATACGGCGGCGCAGCGACTTTTCTTGAATTTGCCGGTGACACCGACATCTGCCTATTTGTTTAACCGCAATAACCGATTCATAACTTAAAATTTAAAGTGAGGGGGAGATTCATGCAGAAAAATAGAATACTGGTATCGCTGTTGATCGCGGGTGGTTTTGTTTCACCCATAGCCCATGGAACCGATGGCTATTTCGCACAAGGTTTTGGGATGAAAGCGATTGGAATGGGAGGTGCCGGTATAGCTTTGCCACAGGATTCTTTAGCTGCCGCAACCAATCCGGCAGGCATGGTTATGGTTGGAAGTCGAGCCGATGTCGGTTTGACATGGTTTAAACCGACTCGTGGCGCTGAGATTACTGGAAACACAATAGGTATGAATGGCTCTTATGACGGCAATGGCAGGAGCAATTTTTTCATCCCTGAATTAGGTTTTAACAAAATGATGAATCCGGATATGTCTCTTGGTGTCTCGATATATGGAAACGGCGGCATGAACACTTCCTATTCAAGCAGCCCATTTGGACCCAATGCAGGTATTAATATGGAACAACTGTTCATTGCACCAACTTGGGCAATGAAAATTAATGCCACCAATTCAATCGGCGTATCGATTAACTTGGCCTATCAAATGTTTTCAGCAACAGGCCTAGGGGCATTTGGTCCAGCCGGTGGCCAAGGCTTCAACATCAGCAGCAATCCCAATGCTTTAACCGACAATGGAACAGACACCTCAACTGGCATTGGGTTTCGTATAGGTTGGACAGGTGAAATAACACCGATGATCACTCTAGGAGCTACCTATCAACCGAGAACAGAGATGGGGAAGTTCACCAAATATGCGGGCCTGTTTGCCAATCAAGGTGAGTTCGATATACCTGCCAGTTATGGTGCTGGAATCTCAGTAAAAGCCACGCCAACAACAACTATTGCTGCTGATTTTATGGAAATAAAATATGGGAACGTAACTGCTGTTGGAGATACGCTTTCTCCCCTATTTGCAGGTATACCGTTAGGTGCTCAAAACGGCCCCGGTTTCGGCTGGACAGATGTGCAAGCCATTAAACTTGGAGTCAGCCAAGTAATGAGCGATATGCTTACAGTAAGAGCTGGCTACAACCATAGCACTCAGGCCGTTCCAGACAGCCAAGCAATGTTTAACATATTGGCCCCTGGCGTCGTTCAGGATCATTTGACTTTAGGAGCTACCTGGAATGTTTCCAAGCAAAATGAAATCACTGTTGCCTTTATGCATGCTTTCGAGAAATCAGTAAACGGGACTGGTGCTATTCCTCCTGGAAATCCCCCAGCAGGATTTGGCGGTGGCAACGTGAACCTCCACATGCATGAAGATTCACTAGGTGTTGCTTATAGCTGGAAACTTTAAAAACAATTAATTTCCCCCGCCCCTCCCAAGGCGGCAACCCGCCTTCAAGGCGGGTTTTTTTATTTCCTAAATTACCCGGATTAAATCGAAATACCTTGCACGATATATCAAGCGAGGATTTTCCACGTCATCGGTGAATCCGGCACGATCATGCAACACATTATTACAAAGCAATCCCATACCCGATTCAAGTCGCGCTTGGTAGACATAAGGCGAACTGGAATTAAGCAACTTTTCAAGTGCAGCAACTGCCTCCAGTGTCGCGGCATCCTGCTTCCATTCTATGCTGCGAGTTCGTGCCGTATATCGCATGTGCAAGCGACCCGTGACTTCGTCCACTGAGAACACCGGTCCACTCTGAGCGGGCCGAATTCCATCGGTTTCATCTAACCGCTCAGGTATAGTCATGGCGTCTTCTTGCATCAGGGCATATATGTGCCTTGGATCATTATCGCGTAGCAGGAGGTAGGCAATTTCATGATCCATCAAACGGTTTTCACCCCCTTTGGCTGCGCTTCGAACACAGTGCAACACCATGGCACGCACCTTTCGTTCAGGAGGGTTATAGTAACCGTCTGTATGCCACTTAATTGGTCGGTCAGTATAGGGAATATAGGATTGTCGCGTTCCGCCACCTGTGACTTTAATTTCCGAGATACCGTCTTCGTACGCGAGCCAGTTGGCATCAAGATGCTCCAATCCAAACTGGAGACCCAACATGCGAGGAATAGAAGAATTAGCCTCTCGTGCCGGGCTGGCATAGATAGCCATATTGCAGATGCGAATTCGTAGCATCAGTTCCTCAAGCTCTACTCTGTTCAAGGCAAATGGATCGCGCACTTCCACTATAAGATCTTCAACTGAAACCGGTGCAAAAGCCAATTTCTGGTCTCGCCAGTGGCTATAGCCAATACTATTTTCTAAATTGAAAGGATGTATCAATCTGGGGTCTCCAATGAAATTCTGTTATTGATTTACATCCTTTTAATCTGCTGTAATAACATTGCGCGAAGGTCGCCGTTTAGGTTCAGTTTGAAGAAAACCTCGCATAGCCTTCTCTACCATTTCAACAGCTTCCGGAGCCTCTGCTGCCATCATCTGGTCTATTACCCAAGCTTTATCCTGTTCGTCCACAACTTTTACCATGCAATGTGCAAGGAAGCGCATAAAGGAAAAAGAAGGCCCTTTTTCACCATATTCAAATTCTGCATACTCTTCTGCGCGCTGGTTAAGTCGTTCAATAAAATTGCCCTTATACTCGGCTACTTCGCCGCCAAGAAATTCCGATTGATTCCCCGCCAGCGTTGCAGCAATTCGATTTGCTAATTCAGAAGTAAATTCATGGCGTATTTCGGCAGTAAAACTGATGTACGCAATCCGGTCAGCCACCTGTACTAGAAAGACCAGGAACTCAGAAAGAAAGGCGAAATACTGCTCCCCGATAGCCACCTCAAAATCAGCACGACGCATATTTTTAAGCGCATTCTCGGCTATACGCCAAGCATTGAAGGCCACCGCTCCGGCAAGTTCTTTCGGTGTCTTTTCCCGCCCTTCTTTGAACCAAGTGCTTTTAATACGTATCATTGACTTATGATGCAGTCTTGCGAATGTAAAATTCGAACTCACCGGGTGCAACCTCTACGGTTTCAACAATCTCCATTTTGGTAGCAGAAGCCCAACCAACGATGTCAGATTTAATCCCCGGACAATTACTAATTAGTCTCAAAACCTCCCCAGGGCGCATTCCATTCAATAGTTTTTTGGCCTCAACAATGGGACCGGGGCAGACAACCCCCCTTATATCAAGAGATGCATTAGCTTTAAGCGCTTTGCCATGTCCCTTCTGAATGTAGTAACCAATTCCTCCCTCTGGCATTTTCTGAGCTTGCAACACTTCGTTCCCAGTCTGTCTAGCCCATGAATAAAGATCATCTTTAGTGCCGGGGCAGTCAGATAACAGAAGTAATATCTGACCAGCCTCAAGTTCATCAACCATCCGCTTGGCACCAAGAAGTGGCCCTGGGCATGAAAGCCCTTTCATATCTAACGTTACATTGGCTGTATTCATTATCAATTCCTTAAATCATGTTGGTTCGAAAATTATATATCCTAACTAATTAGTATCCGCCTTTACCCAATGGTTGAGGCAAACCAGCCACTTTTGCTCCCTGTTTTGCAGGGCCAACCGGAAAAAGATCATATAATGCCTTGCTGTCGGCTTCAGGCCAGAATGACTGAACTTCCTTCAGCATATTTCGGAAATTTGGAGTATGACCTAGCTCCCGGTACTGATCCCTTAAAAAATTAACAATTTGCCAATGTTCGGGTGTCAACACAATTCCCTCAGCCTCCGCAATTACTTTTACTGCATCCTCACTGTAATCAGGTTCCAACAAGTACCCCTCTGCATCAGTTTCAAGTTCAGCGCCTGCAATCATATATCCCATTGTTTCCTCCGTGGCATCAATAGCAAAAAAGTAAATTATGATTTTGTAAAAATAACTTCATTAATTTTTAAATCAATTAGATGTAATTGCACATTTCTCGCCTCACTCACCCTTTAATTCAAATCCGAGATAGTCTTATACGGTACAAATATTCCACATCCGTACCTACGACTACCACCCAATCCTACTCTCTGTATTTGGAGCGAATCTTCCTGATTGAGGTCGTGCAATACCAAACTGTATCCCAGCAAATTCATCCCTGCTCCCGCTATTGATTGACTTCTACCGCAAATCCATTTGCAATTAATCCCCATTTCTTCTAATTTGGCAGCCACTGTATCGAGAAAAATTTCCTCGCTTTCTTCGCTTTTCACCAGTTTAGAGTGAAGAGTAGCGTAAGGTTGTAGCCTGCGTTCTGACACAGATCCTAATTGCAAGACGCAATTTCCAACATGAAGCACTTGCCCAGCTAAAACATCGGCTTTTACTGCCATTTCAGCGGGTAGCCGAAGGACCAATTTCGACCTTAATGACAACAATAGCCCCCTCTCACTTACTGATCCACGCAACGGCAAAATACCTGCCATTTCTTCAGAATTAAGCCAAGGTAAAATCCGCACCGCCTCATTCCACAAATCGAAGACATAATTCTCAGTGACAAATCCGCCTTTCATTTCGAATACCTTATCAATCATTTTTATGATCTGGTACTTTGTCAATTTGGGTTGCTGACCAACGCTGCATAACATCACTCCAATGCTTTGCAGTTAAAGGATCGATGTCGAAAACCGTGAACCGCGCACCTTCCCGGATTCGGATGCGGAGGAGACTCATGCCGCCTTCGACATGATCAATCTGCTGCAATTCGATTTCCTGATTTCCCAGCGGTACTCTGAACTTTTCAAGCGTTATGGTCTGCGTCATTTTTACTCCAGTTTCCAAGACGATATTGAGCGCAATGTAGTGCTCCTACGTCTATAGCCAGCACGGGGTAGTCTACATAACACTATGAGATGTTTTTTACCCCCCCATTCGGGTTATTTCACATGTTTAAAAGATACGTCAACATAGTCGCTAAATTAGGACTGCTGAATTAACCATAAGTGGTTGCCAATTCAGCAACACTCGAAGTTAGACGAATTTATACGAAAGGAAGATTCATGGCTAAGAAGCTACATGATACACCGAATCTGGATCAGCTAGAGAGTGGCCCTTGGCCCAGTTTTGTCACAGGTATCAAGCGTCTAGCTCAGGACAACAACATGGCTGTTGATCTTCTGGGACAACTGGAAACATCATACAAAACCAAAAAAGGTTATTGGAAAGGCGGTACGGTAGGTGTTATCGGTTATGGTGGTGGCGTAATTCCTCGCTTCACCGAATTGAAAAATGAAAACGGAGAAGCTGTTTACAAAGATGCGGCAGAATTTCATACCCTCCGTGTGATGCCTCCACCGGGGATGCACTATGACACAGACACATTGCGCAAATTTTGCGACATGTGGGAAAAACATGGTTCAGGGCTGATTGCTTTCCACGGTCAGTCCGGCGACATTATGTTTCAAGGCGCGACAACCGAGAATGTTCAAAAGGCATTCGACGAGATTAATGAAATGGGGTTTGACCTCGGTGGTGCAGGCCCGGCTGTTCGTACTTCCATGTCATGTGTAGGTGCTGCACGCTGCGAACAGTCCTGTTATGACGAAGCAGGAGTACATCGGGCTGTTATCAACACTTTCCTTGATGACATTCACCGTCCCTCTCTGCCCTACAAGTTCAAGTTCAAATTTTCCGGTTGCCCCAATGACTGCATGAACGCGATACAGCGTTCTGACATGGCAGTCATCGGTACATGGCGCGACAACATTCGCACTGACGAAGCTTTGGCGAAAAAATGGTTTGCCAAACATGGCATGGATGAGCTGGTCAACGATGTAGTCGCACGCTGCCCAACCAAAACCTTTCAACTCAAGGAGATCGGCAAACTCAAGAAAGACGAGCATATCTCAAGCGTAGCAGTTAACGACACCCATGCAGTTGAAATAGATAACCGCGATTGCGTTCGTTGCATGCACTGCATCAATGTGATGACCGGAGCTTTGGCGCCCGGAAAAGACAAAGGTGCGACTGTGCTGATTGGTGGCAAGAGCCACTTGAAGATTGGTGGCTTGCTGGGCACCGTTATTCTCCCATTTATCAAATTGGATAGTGATGAGAATGTTGAAAAATTAGTTGAATTTGCCCAACGCACAATCGACTTTTTTGCTGAAAATGCACTTGAGCATGAGCGTACAGGGGAAATGATCGAACGTATAGGTCTAGCTAACTTCCTAGATGCAATGGAAATTGATGCCAGTCCGGCAATGGTCAATTCACCCCGCATGAATCCTTATGTCCGTACAGATGGATGGGATGAGGAAGTTGCCAGGATCAATGCCAATAAACAAGCTGCCTGAGGAGAATAAATTATGGCTCAACCCCAAATTCGACGCGCTATAGAAAGTGGTGTACCTGACAACAAGAAATATTTACACCCTTTGTTGGCAAAGAACTACGGTGACTGGAAATACCATGATCGACCACGGCCCGGTGTATTGCACCACGTAGCCCACGGAGGAGACCAGGTTTGGTCGGTTCGTGCAGGAACTCAACGCCAGATGGATGTTCATACTATTCGTAAACTTTGCGATATTGCTGACACCTTCGCTGAAGGACGTGTTCGTTTTACTATTCGCTCTAATATTGAATTCATGGTATCGGACGAGGGTAAGGTTGCCCCGCTGATCAATGAACTTGAAAAATATGGTTTCCCTGTAGGGGGTACCGGCAATTCGATCACGATGATCGCGCACACACAAGGCTGGTTGCACTGTGACATCCCCGGCACCGATGCATCTGGCGTAGTCAAGTCTCTGATGGATGAATTGATTGAAGAATTTAGGCATGAAGAAATGCCCAACCGCGTTCACCTATCAACATCTTGTTGCGAAATCAACTGCGGTGGGCAAGCAGATCTAGCTATTATCGTACAACATACCAAACCACCCAAAATCAATCACGATCTCGTGGCTAATGTTTGCGAGCGCCCTACAGTGGTGGCACGTTGTCCTGTTGCAGCAATCCGTCCTGCAATGGTAAATGGAAAACCATCCCTTGAAATAGACGAAGCCAAATGTATGTGCTGTGGTGCCTGTTACCCACCCTGCCCTCCCATGCAAATCAATGATCCTGAACATTCAAAGCTTGCAATCTGGGTGGGAGGGAAAAATTCAAATGCACGAGGAAAGCCCACTTTCATGAAGATGGTTGCTTCCGGACTGCCTAACAACCCTCCACGTTGGACTGAAGTAGGCGAAGTAGTTAAAAACATTCTTCATGCCTATAAGGCAGATGCCCGTCCCTGGGAACGAATGGCCGACTGGATTGACCGCATTGGCTGGCCTCGCTTCTTTGAAAAAACCGGCTTGCCATTCACCAAGTATTTAATAGATGACTGGAGAGGTTCGCGTGCCAACCTCAACTCTTCAACACATATACGTTTCTGATCAGAGGGACACATGAAAATTGGCGTAGTCATTAACGAGGGACCTTACCAGCATCAAGCAAGTGACTCAGCTTACCTATTCTGCAAGGCTGCACTGGAAAAAGGCCATGAAATATTTCGCGTGTTCTTTTATCACGATGGGGTGAACAACTCTTCACGCCTGACAGAGCCGCCGCAAGACGACCGTAACATTGTGGCTCGCTGGAGCAGACTTGCGGAAGAACACAAGATCGATTTGGTAGTTTGCGTAGCAGCAGCTTTAAGACGCGGCATCAAAGACGAAAATCTGGCTACCGGATTTCGTATTTCAGGTTTGGGTCAATTGGTGGAAGCCGGCATTCAAGCGGACCGCATGGTCACTTTTGGAGATTAATAGGTCATGAGCGAAATCAAAAAATTCATGTTCGTTAACCGTAAGGCTCCCTATGGCACCATCTACGCGCTTGAGTCTTTGGAAGTGGTTTTGATCAGTGCCGCATTTGATCAGGATGTTTCACTCGCTTTTCTTGATGATGGTGTTTATCAGTTGAAAAAAGGACAGCAAACCAAGGGAATCGAAACCAAAAACTTCTCGCCTACCTACCGCGCTTTGGATGGCTATGACGTAGAAAAACTATATGTCGATAAGGAGTCACTCGAAGCACGTGGTTTAAGCGAGGAGGATCTACTGGTTGATGTCATCGTTCTAGGAAGTAAAGAAATGGGTGAGTTAATGGGACAACAAGACGTCGTACTGAGTTTTTAAGGAAGGAAGCCAATATGCTCCATATTATCAACAAATCCCCCCTTTCAAACGGCTCATTAGATTCCTGCCTGCGAGTTGCCGAATCGGGTGCCATTTTATTCATCGAAGATGCGGTCTATGCCGCAACCAAGGGAACTATTCTCGAAGAAAAAATTCGTTCACTGACCAGCAAGTTCAAGATACACGTACTATTGCCTGACCTTGAAGCGCGTGGACTTGCTGACCGTATCATTGAAGGAATTTCAACCGTGGATTACGGTGGCTTCGTTGAGTTGGTTGCAGGAAATAAAAATTGCCAGTCATGGCTTTAACGTAACGTGGATTATGCCCGCGTACTCTACACCCCGGAAAGTCCGGACTAGATTCAACAACAAATAGGAGAGATAACATGGCTAGTATTGAAGTAGGTGGTAAATCTTACGAAACTGACGAAGAAGGTTATTTAGTTAATCTGGCAGAGTGGAATGCGGATGTCGGTAATTATATTGCCAAGGAAGAAAAAGTTGATATGACTGACAACCATTGGGAAGTTGTCAATTTTCTGCGTGAATATTACGACGAATACCAGATCGCTCCGGCAGTACGAGTACTCACCAAGGCTATCGGGAAGAAATTTGGCGCTGAAAAGGGCAATAGCCAGTATCTATATGACTTGTTTCCCTATGGTCCAGCCAAGCAGGCTTGTAAAATTGCCGGCTTGCCCAAGCCTACAGGGTGCGTCTAATTTTAATATCCCAAAAACAGACATTTTTGTTTTTTGATATTAACCTCCGTCAATGAGCGCGTTCCTCACTCTGCTGCTTTCCTTCGCGTTTCTGGCGTTTGTGCTGGGACTTGGGTACAGGATTTACGATTATGCGCGTACTCCTGCACCTCTCTTGATTCCAACAACACCGGCACCTACAAACACGGGTGGCATGCTGTTGCGTATGTTGCGAGAGATCACTCTATTTGAAAGCCTGTTCAAGGCCAATTTGTGGACTTGGGCTGCCAGTTGGGTATTCCATATTAGTTTAGCTTTGGTGTTGATACGCCATCTTCGATATTTCACTGAGCCAGTATGGTTTTGGGTTGCTTTGGCTCAACCTTTCGGCCTTTATGCCGGATTGCTCATGGTGGCAGGATTAGCTGGACTTTGGGCACGTCGGATTTTTGTCGAACGTATCCGCTATATCTCTACACCATCAGATCATCTGATGCTCGTATTGTTATTATCGATTGCAGGTTCGGGACTTTTCATCAAATTTATTTCTCACACTGATATTATCGGAGTGAAGAGTTTTATTCTTGGCTTGATGCGCCTCGATATTCAAGCTCTACCAGAAGATGGTCCACTGTATATTCACCTCATACTAGTTGCAACGCTGATACTCATTTTTCCGTTTAGTAAATTACTGCATGCTCCGGGAATATTTTTCTCTCCTTCTCGCAATCAGGTGGATAACCCGCGCGAAAAGCGCCATTTATCAGCTTGGGCAGCAAAACTGGAGAAATAAATGGCCGCAGAAATAACTGCTCCTGCGTATCGCATTATTCCCATCATCCCCGCGCTGAGACGTGGAGCAATGTCGGAATCGAAGCCCTACGTAGCCACCGACAAAATGCAGGAAGCCATAGGCTTTCCTGGAAAACTGGCTGATAATTGGCAAGAAACTCACGATGCTGTGATTGCCAAAATGGGCGAACTGCTTACCAAATACCGTTCGCTTAAAGTCTATATGGATGCATGCGTGCATTGTGGCGCCTGCTCCGACAAGTGCCATTACTTCATCGGGACACAAGATCCAAAGAACATGCCTGTGGCACGCCAAGACTTGATGCGCAGCGTCTATCGTCGATATTTTACTTTAGCAGGCAAAGTATTCCCCAAATTGGTTGGAGCACGTGATTTGACGCGTGAAGTGCTGGATGAATGGTTTAGTTACTTCAATCAATGTTCAGAATGTCGACGTTGTTCGGTGTTTTGCCCATACGGAATCGATACTGCCGAGGTCACTATGGCAGCCAAGGAAATTCTGGATTCAGTAGGTTATGGCCAGAAATATTCCAACGAGATTATAGGTAAAGTACATAAGATAGGTAATAACCTTGGGCTACCGGGCCCTGCATTAGAAAACACGCTAGAAGGACTAGAGGAGGATGTCAAGGAAGACACAGGTATCGACGTGCGTTTTCCTCTTGACATAAAAGGTGCAGAAGTGCTGCTTATCACACCTTCAGCAGACTTTTTTGCAGAACCGCATATAGACAGTCTGATTGGTTATGCCAAAGTGTTTCACGCATCCGGGGTAAGTTGGACGCTTTCTTCAATGGCCTCCGAAGCAGGTAATTTCGGCATGTTTATTGGCAACTACGATCAACTCCGTAAAATTGCCCTGCGCGTGCGAGAAGCTGCACTTGAGCTTGGGGTAAAACGTATCGTTGTGGGTGAGTGCGGGCATGCATGGCGTGTCGCATATAGCTTCTGGAATACTCTGATCGGAGTAGGTGCGGGGGCAAATGACCCGTACGCCATTCAACTACAAAACCAACTTGATCTTCGTTACAAACAGCCGATGCACATCTGCGAGTTCACTTGGGATCTGATCGAGCGTGGAGGGCTATCCTTTGACAAAGATGCGAACGACAAACACATTATTACTTTCCATGACTCCTGTAATGTTGCGCGCGCCTCGCGGATGGGTGATTTTGCCGGAGGCCAATTTGAAATTCCACGCAATATCATCAAAGCGGTAGCCAATAATTTCGTTGAGATGCGAGACGGCACTACTCGCGAGCAAACCTTCTGCTGTGGAGGTGGTGGTGGACTTCTCACTGATGAATTACTTGATTTACGCGTTAAAGGCGCACTCCCCCGCATGGAAGCGTTACAGCAAGTGGCAGATTCACACGGTGTCAATTTTATGGCAACCATCTGCGCGATCTGCAAGGCCCAGTTCACCAAAGTACTGCCGATTTATGGTTTTGATCGGCGCGTGGTAGGCGGCGTACATCAACTGGTAAGCAATGCAATCAAATTAGGCGACAAATAGGAGATCGGCAATGTCAGCACCCACACAAGAAATCAAACTTAATTTCAGACGCTACAAGGATGGCGATAATAAGATAGGCGCATTGCGCGATCAGATCTTTCAGTCGAGCTTTACCTATAAATGTCCAACCTATATACAATCCACAGCACCTTGTCAGGGTAGTTGCCCGGCTGGTGAAGACATTCGACGTTACCTGCAAATAGCCCGTGGAATGGAAAAACCTCCAGTTGGAATGGCATGGCAGGAATACGCATGGCGCGTATTGACAGAGGCCAATCCGTTTCCGTCAGTTATGGGAAGAGTCTGTCCGGCACCATGTGAGTCTGGTTGTAATCGAAATGAAGTGGAAGACCACGTTGGCATTAATTCCGTCGAACATTATCTAGGCGAATATGCAATCGCTAACAATCTGAAATTCAACAAGCCAACAGTTGCTCCCTCTGGCAAGAAAGTTGCCATTATCGGCGGAGGTCCAGCTGGTTTATCCGCTGCCTATCAATTGGCACTTAAAGGTCACGCAGTAACTATTTTCGACGAACATGAGTATCTGGGTGGAATGATGCGTTACGGCATTCCCGGCTTCCGTACCCCACGCACAGTTTTGGACGCCGAAATTCAACGGATACTTGATCTGGGTGTTGAAACAAAGCTAAATTGCCACATTGGCAAGGATATTATGCTTGATCAAATCCGTAAGGATTTCGATGCGGTATTTCTCGGTATGGGTGCTCAAGCCGGACGGGCATTACCTACACCAGACAGTGAAGCTCCCAATGTAGTTACTGCCACAGCATTCCTTAAGGCATTCAACGATGGCCGTTTGCAGCATGTCGGCAAGCGTGTGGTAGTTGTTGGTGGCGGCGACACATCAATCGACGTAGCGACCGTGGCACGTCGTCTGGGGCACATTGAACATGCAAAACCAACCGATGCTGAATCTGCAATCGCTGGTCGCATGGCACATGATGTTGCTGACATTTCCGCTAAACAAGGAGCAGAAGTCACTCTCACATCAATTTTTTCCGTCAACAAGATGCAAGCTAACCAACATGAAATTGAACAGGCTCTTGCTGAAGGTATTGCAATTCGGGGTGGATTGGTACCAGTTGGTATTGTAAAAGATGCATCAGGTCGCGCTACGGCACTTCGTGTTGCCGAGTGTGAAGCCAAGCTGGCAGGAGGAAAACTTGAAATCAACCAGAAGGAAGGCACCGAGCAGAACATCCCGGCTGATTTGATTGTATCAGCTATTGGTCAGGCAGTTGATTTTACCGGTCTAGAGATATTTGATAATGGTCGCGGTGCAATTAATGCCGACAAAAACTACCAGATTACCGGCCATCCCGGAACCTTCGCAGGTGGCGATGTTATTCGTCCTCATCTATTGACCACGGCAATTGGACACGGTGCCATTGCTGCTGAAGGTATAGATCGCTTCCTCACAGGAGAGGCTCTGGAGAAACGTCCCAAGATTGATGTGCACCAATTCGACATGATTCGTAAAATGGCTGAAAAGGGATTAACTCTTAGCGAAACCCACGAACCGATGCGAGGAACAAATTCATCAGATGTAGCTGTCCACAATTTCGACAATCGTTCCGGTCGCTACATTATTCCGCATGAAGAATTATTTTTGGGGCATTTTTCCTACACTCCAAGAAAAATACGTAATGTCATTACACTGGACGAAAAAACAGCACTAGGAAATTTTGAAGAGCGTCTGCATCCTTTAAGTGAGGCCGATGCCATTGCAGAAGCTAAGCGTTGCATGAGTTGCGGCATGTGCTTCGAATGCGACAATTGTGTGGTGTATTGCCCTCAAACTGCCGTAGCCCGTGTGCCGAAGTCCAAAGCTTCGGTTGGTCGTTACGTGGATACCGATTACAACAAATGTGTGGGATGTCACATCTGTAAGGATGTCTGTCCAACTGGATATATACAGATGGGGTTGGGAGAATAAATACGCCATGAATCTGCTGCGTGCGATTATCCTCTTGTCAATTTTGAGTATGTTCTATGGCACAGTTTCTGCCGTATCCATGCCGAAACTGGACATAGGACTGGGTGGTCAGTGCGTAGATGACCCAAAGTATATGCGCCAAAATCATATGCATATGCTTAAACACCAGAGAGATGAAACAGTGCGCCAAGGAATTAGAGGCGGCAAATTCAGTCTATCTGAGTGTGTTAACTGCCACGCCAGCAAGAAGGACAGCAATGTACTGGGCACCAGCGAACATTTTTGTCAGGGGTGTCACGAATATGCTGCTGTAAAAATTGACTGTTTCGAATGTCATTCCAGCAAGCGAAAAATATTGGCCGGAGTAGTCAAATGACTGACCAGGTAAATCTCGACCGCAGGCAATTCTTAGGCAAGGCTTCCGTCGCAATCGCAGGTATTGTGATTGCCCCGGGCATGATGCTGTACGATTTTGCTCATGCCCGACCAGAGGGCGAAGCCGCCTCTGCTGCAATTCGGTGGGGCATGTTGATTGACACCACCCAGTGCGAGAGTGGCTGTGAAGAATGTGTGACCGCATGCAATAAAGAGAATGGCTTGCCGGCGGCCAAATCACCCACCGATGTCCAGTGGATTCGAAAAGTAGATTTGAAACAGATTTCCACCGGACGACAAATTTCTTTGCCTATGATGTGCCAGCATTGTGCTGAGCCCCCTTGCGTTGATGTGTGTCCGACCAAAGCTTCTTTCAAACGTGCTGATGGTATCGTGCTGGTAGATAAACACCGTTGCATCGGTTGCCGCTACTGCATGATGGCCTGCCCTTACAAAGCGCGATCATTTGTTCACGAACCAGTATTGGATCATGATACTGATATGCCGCGCGGCAAGGGAACGGTCGAAAGTTGCAATCTTTGCGTGCATAGGGTGGACAAAGGCGAGCAACCAGCCTGTGTTGAAGCCTGCGCCAAATCAGGACATCGAGCTATTCTATTTGGTGATCTCAATAATCCTAACAGCGAAATATCACTACGCTTACGCAACGTCGCATCAACACAACTTCGCGCCGATCTCGGATTGAATCCTGGCATTTCATTCGTGGGGCTGTAATGGAAAAAATATTCAGTCAGTCAGAAACACGCCAATTTTACTTGATAGTCGCTTTGGGCTTGTTAATAGCAGGAACAGGTTTGGCCGCAGCCCACTTTATGGAAGAACACGGTCATGTTGTTACAGGAATGAGTAATCAGATTGTTTGGGGCATGCCTCACGTATTCGCTATTTTCATGATCGTTGCGGCTTCTGGTGTTCTAAATATTGCAGCCATCGGTTCGGTGTTCGGAAAAGCAGTTTACAAGGCTCGTGCGCCTCTGGCAGGAATGCTTTCAATTGCACTTCTGGCGGGTGGATTGTTTGTATTGATGCTGGATTTGGGGCGACCAGACCGCATAATTGTAGCTGCGACAAATTTCAACCCAACCTCGGTATTTGCTTGGAACCTTCCACTTTATAGCGGGCTCTTCACACTTGTAGCACTCTATATGTGGACTCTATTGGAGCAGCGAATGAATGGCTGGATTAAACCAGTCGGGTTGGCTGTATTCACTTGGCGCATTATTCTGACCACCGGGACCGGTCTGATCTTTGCTTTTCTTGTAGCCCGGCAAGCTTATGGTTCAGCTCTTCTCCCGCCGATGTTCATAGTCATGTCATTCGGCTGGGGACTAGCAGTGTTTCATGTTGTTCAATCTACGATGTATTCTTGGAATAACAAAATTCAAGATCCGCTGGTACTCCAACGCATGAAGAATCTTCTGGGAATTTTTGTACTTGCTACACTTTTTCTGGTTGCGATTTACCACGGGACAAATTTATATTTCGCAAAACAGGTTTTATTCGAACATTTCATATTATTGAATGGAGGCATCTATCCAAACTTGTTTTGGGGTGGCTATGTTGTGTTAGGCAGTATACTTCCTTTGTTATTAATTTTTCATCCCAGCCTAGGAAAAATTAGATGTGTTGTAGCAGCATCGATGCTTGTTATCTTGGGAGCCTTTGCACTGCTTTATGTTTTCATTATTGGCGGTCAGGCCTTCCCTTTATCTATTTTTCCTGGCTACGAAGCCAATAGCAGTTTTGGGGATGGACAAATCGCAACCTACACCCCCTCACTACCGGAATTTTTATTAGGTCTCGGTGGCATCTCTATTGCATTCCTGATTACTACAATAGGTGTAAGGGTTCTTAATTCACTTTTACCTCACGACACATTAAATCAGCTAAAACAAGAAGCAGAATGATGGGAGCTATGATGAACAGAATGCTTATCTCTGCCGCCCACAAATCATCGGGTAAAACGACAGTTAGCATTGGTTTATGTGCCGCACTAAGTATGCGTGGATTATCAGTTCAACCTTACAAAAAAGGGCCTGACTACATTGATCCGATGTGGTTAACCCAAGCCTGCGGACGAAATTGTCGAAACCTTGATCTTTACTTGATGGATCGTGAAGATATTGTATCTACCTTTGTTAGCAATAATTCTGAAATTAATTTAGTTGAGGGCAATAAAGGACTATATGATGGCCTCGCGCTCGATGGAAGCAACAGCAATGCAGCACTTGCCAAACTACTTGACCTGCCGGTCATGTTGGTAATTGATGCAAGGGGAATGACTCGCGGCATAGCACCCTTGTTACTTGGTTATCAGGCATTTGATAAAGATATTCAAATCGCGGGCGTGATCCTCAATAATCTCGGTGGAAGTCGACATGAATCGAAACTACGCGAGGTCATTGAACATTACACTGACTTGCCTGTCATAGGTGCGATCCAGCATGATGAACGACTCATGATCGTTGAACGACATCTCGGCCTAATGCCAAGTAACGAATCAGGCGAAGCTGAGAAACGTATTCGCGAAATAGGTTCAATCATCAGCAATCAGATTGATCTAGAAAAGCTCCTTTCACTGACCGTCAAAGATCCTCTACCTGTGACCGTGAAAGCTGAAATTTCTGCTTTTCCTTACCCAGAAAAATTACGCATCGGTATTGCACGCGACCGCGCCTTTGGATTCTATTACGCAGATGACCTTGACGCCTTGATCGCTGCTGGAGCTGAATTGATTCCATTCGACACCTTGAACGATACTCGACTTCCTGATGTAGATGCTCTCTACATTGGTGGCGGATTTCCGGAGGTATTTGCCAAAGAACTAGAATCAAATGGCTCACTGCGCATAGATATAAGACACGCTATACTTTCTGGCATGCCGGTTTATGCTGAATGTGGTGGTTTGATGTATCTTTCGCGCAAATTGAGTTATCAAGGAGCTGATTATGAAATGGTTGGTGCCATTCCCGGTGATGTGATAATGCACAACAAGCCGATTGGGCGAGGATACGTCCACTTAGCTGAGAATCAAGAACACCCATGGCCTCGCCCGCATGTTCCAGTTAAAGAAATTCGAGCACACGAATTCCACTATTCCAGTCTGGAAAACCTACCTCATGACACGAAATTCGCCTATCGAGTTACCCGTGGCCACGGAATAGACGGTAAGCACGATGGTCTTGTTCTATATAATCTTCTCGCTTCCTACACCCATCTCCGCACCATAGGCAGCTGTTATTGGGCAACGCGTTTTGTTGCTTTCGTCAGACGAGTTAAGCAATCCTCCGAACAGCTTCATTTACAAGCTGTTCAATGAAGTTTTTTTGCATGGATCAGTTTATCCCAATGTTAAACATGAATAAGTTTTTCCTTTTTGATTTTATAAGCTATAAAATCCTATTATCCTAATTTATTTGGTACTGAAGATATGGAACACCCATTTGCAAAATTTATCCAAATATTAGGTAAAGGACAACGTGGTGCTCGAGATCTAACACAACAGGAGGCCGAGCAGGCAATGTCCATGATCCTGGCTCATAAAGTTATGCCAGTTCAGCTAGGCGCTTTTCTGATGTTAATGCGTGTAAAGGAAGAAACCCCCCCAGAACTAGCGGGATTTGTTCGTGCAGCACGCAATTTCTTATCTGTACATAAAAATCATCCTCAAGTCTCTCTTGATTGGGCAGCATACGCTGGTAAACGTAGGCAATTACCCTGGTTTTTACTTTCCGCAATATTACTCGCCAGTCATGGAATTTCGGTGTTGATGCACGGCATGAAAAGCGGAGGCGAAGACAGAATTTTCGTTCCACAGGCACTAGCGGAATTGGGAATTAATATTGCAACTTCGTTCGGAGATGCAGCAGAAAGGATCAAGGATAATCAATTTGCATTTATTTCACTTGATGTAATTAATCCCGATCTGGATGAGATACTTAATCTGAAACCTATATTGGGTTTGCGCTCCCCCGTACATACGATCGTGCGAATGCTAAATCCATTCTCTGCACCCGCCTCCATCATGGGCATCTTCCATCCGGGTTATGACCAAACACATCAAGAAGCCGCAGCTCTGCTGGGAGATAGCAGCCTTGCAGTTTTTAAAGGTGAAGGAGGAGAAGCTGAACGGAATCCGGATGCTCCTTGCAAAGCTAAAATGCTCTTGTCAGGTCAGTTAATGGAAGAAGAATGGCCAGCACTATTCACTAATAAACACTTAAAAGACGAAACGATGGATATTTCGCGACTCGCAAAATTGTGGCATGGCGATATTGAGGACGAGTACGGAAAGGCCGCAGTACTTGGCACGGCTGCTATCGCACTCAGAACATTGGGCCGTGCATCAAACATTGCTGATGGCGAAACACTAGCTGATAAATTGTGGAACATACGCGATTTCTGCTATCTTGAAAGGATCAAAGGCTAATGGATTTTCTACCCATTTTCCTTAATGTCATAGGAAAGCAATGTCTAGTAATTGGGGGTGGAGAAGTGGGGATCCGAAAAGCTTCGCTTTTGCTGCAAGCCGGTGCACGAGTCACGATCGTTGCACCTAAGCTAAACAAATCCTATGAACTGCCTCGAGAGTGCACTTACCTGGCAGAAAATTTTCACCCAACTCAGCTTGATGGAAAAATATTAGCAATTGCTGCAACTGACAAGGCTTCGGTCAACGAACAGATTTCACTAGAAGCCAAATTTCGTAATATTCCGGTTAATGTGGTTGACTGCCCCGATTTATGCACCTTCATCATGCCATCGATCCTAGATCGTTCCCCACTTCTGGTTGCATTTTCTACTGGAGGTGCATCTCCTGTGCTCGCCCGTCTGCTTCGTGGCAAGTTAGAAACAATCATTCCACAAACATACGGTCGACTTGCAGCTTTTGCCGAGCGCTTTCGATTAGTTGTTAAGCAAAATATTACTACCCCATCCGAGCGACGTATATTTTGGGAAGATATACTTGATGGCGCAGTTGCCGAGAAAGTATTTACTGGAGATGAGGTAACTGCGGAAGCTATGCTATTTGAGCATCTCACCCACCCCAAAACCCAGAACTGCGGTGAGGTTTATCTTGTCGGTGCTGGTCCGGGCGATCCGGATTTACTTACTTTCAGAGCTTTGCGTTTAATGCAAAAAGCAGATGTTGTTCTTTATGACAATCTGGTATCCAAGTCCATTGTAGAGATGACACGGAGAGATGCACAGCGCATATTTGTTGGAAAACGACGGGGTAATCACACGTTACCACAGGAAGAAATCAACGAACTTTTAGTACGTCTTGCTAAAGAAGGTAAACGTGTATTGCGACTCAAAGGTGGAGATCCATTCATCTTCGGACGCGGTGGTGAAGAAATTGAAAAACTAGCCGATCACAAAATTAATTTTCAGGTTGTTCCCGGAATCACCGCAGCGTCAGGAGTTTCAAGCTATGCCGGAATTCCGCTGACTCACCGTGATCATGCTCAATCTTGCGTGTTTGTAACCGGCCATCTAAAAGACGGCACAATGGATCTTGACTGGGATTTACTGGCACGTCCTAAACAGACTATCGTTGTTTACATGGGACTGCAAGGACTTGAGATATTGTGCACACAACTTATCGCACATGGATTGATAGAATCCACACCAATTGCTATTGTCCAACAAGGAACTACCCAAAATCAGCGTGTAATAAGCGGTACACTTGCCACTCTCCCACAAAATCCGATCATTGGAGAACTTCAAGCTCCGACTTTGATTATTGTTGGGGGAGTGGTCAGTCTCAGGAGCAAACTGTCTTGGTTCAAGTCTGAACAATCACAATAAATCGACTTGATGCTCCTCTAACTCTGATGTGCTTTTAGAAGTTGTATCCAATTTTAGCTTGCAAAAGTGTGTTATTAGCCCCGCTCTGCCCAGGAGCAATAATCTTACTTCGAGTATCTTGCCAGCGAGTGCCAATTCCCATATTTAGTGCGCCTACTCGGTAATCCAAGTCTGCTCCAATTTGAACTGCCGCCATACTGGTTGTTTGTCCATTCATCTCCGCTTTAACAAAACCTATACCTGGACCTACTCCAAAATATAAATTTTCATTGAGCTTCGTCGTCCATCGAGGATTAACTTCAAGAGTTTTCAATCGTAAGCCATTATGATCGAATTCACCATATGAAATTTTGCTACGGATTATCCCGGACGGTGGTTGCAATATCAAACAGTTAAACGCCAATTCAGTACCGATATAGCTACCGCTCCCGACGGGTGTTGAATTAAGTTCGCCATCAACAATGGATAATGTTGTATCGGGCTTATAACTAACATCTAGAACAGGAAGAAACTTCCATCCCTCCGCAATTGACATAGAGGAAAAAGAAGTTAAACCAATACCAATAAGCATACCAAAAATTCTACGACTCATATTGAACACTCCAAATTGAATGATGAATAGCTAATGTAAGTAATTTCAGAACATCACTCAGTGAGTTTAATCACATAGGGAGAAAAATATTATCTGGAATAGCCCTCTCATAATTATTAATGGCGTAAGATCACTTAAAAAGACTGTATCAGCCTATAAATATAGGTAATTTTCAGTGTTTTTTAAGATGTAGAGCTTCAGCTACAACTTTCCGTGTCAAATGAGGAGCGAACAGTTCAATAAAATGGTAGGTATAGCCTCTTAGGTATTCATTTTTACGAATTGCTACCCGAGTAGTGCTTGGTTGGAACAAATGTCCAGCTTCTATCATATGAATGCGTTTATCACGTCCAGGAATATATGCCATATGAGCAACAATGCCAATTCCCAACCCCAACTCTACATATGTCTTAATTACATCAGCATCAATAGCTGTTAGCACGATATTGGGGGTAATTTTTCTTGCTTCAAAAGCTGCGTTTATTTTTCCACGTCCGCTGAAGGCAAAATCGTATGTGATGATGGGATATAAAGCGATCTTTTCTAGGGTTAGTTTCTTTTCGGACAGCAAAGGATGTTTCGGCGGCACAATCACGCAATGGTTCCACTCATAACAAGGTAGAGTAACCAATTCGTCATAGAGTGATAAACTTTCTGTTGCAATTGCAATATCTACCTCGCCGTTAATTACCTGTTGAGCAAGTTGGGTCGGGCTTCCTTGGTGTAAGTTGAGTTTAACTTTGGGGTATTGTTTGATAAACTGCTTAACTATCAGTGGCAAAGCATAGCGAGCTTGAGTATGCGTGGTGGCAATCGAAAGTGTACCACTGTCCTGACTACGGAATTCTTCCCCAACCTGCTTGAGACTTTCAGATTCAAGCAATATCCGCTTAGAAATTTCAAGAATGGCTTGCCCAGGTTCTGTAATCGCGGTAATACGCTTGCCGTTCCTGACAAATATTTCAATCCCAAGTTCGTCCTCTAGTTGGCGAATTTGTTTGCTAAGGCCAGGTTGTGATGTAAAAAGTGCGTTCGCCGCATCGGTGATGTTTAGCCCGTGACGTGAAATCTCAAATAGATAACGCAACTGTTGCAGGGTCATGGCAATCTCCTCATAACTTTTAGGTATAACATACTAACATAATAGTATTTAGTAACCATATATTGGTACGATATTATGCACGCCATTCTAAGGATGACATATGGACTGGCTATACACAATATCAGGATTTGTTGTAGGTTTTATCGTCGGGGTTACAGGCGTTGGCGGCGGGTCATTGATGACGCCACTTTTGGTACTTGTTTTCGGTATCGCTCCAGTTACTGCCGTTGGTACTGATCTGTTGTATGCCTCTTTCACCAAGATGGGCGGGAGCTGGGTACACAGTCAACGCGGTACAGTTGATTGGAAAGTGGTCAAGTTACTGGCATCAGGCAGTCTGCCCGCAGCACTACTATCGATGGCATTACTCCGTTATCTGGCTCTGAATCCAACAAGTTTGAAAGCTCTGATAAACAATGTGTTGAGTGTTGCACTCCTACTAACAGCAATAGCATTGTTGTTTAAACCCTATTTGCAAAATCTGGGACGCAAGAAAGACGGTGCGATTTACGAATTGCAAGCCCACCATTTGCCCGGTGCAACCATTCTGACAGGTTCAGTACTTGGAACACTGGTAACAATCTCGTCAGTTGGGGCGGGTGCACTGGGCGTGGTTGTATTGTTGTTCCTGTATCCACGCATCCCCACTTCCAAAATAGTCGGAACCGATATTGCCCATGCCGTTCCCCTAACTCTGGTAGCCGGACTGGGACATGTAGCAATGGGAACAGTAAATTTTGGATTGCTGGCCAGCCTATTGCTGGGATCGCTTCCCGGTATCTGGTTAGGCAGCAATCTTGGCATAAAAATTCCGGACCAAATTTTGCGCCCGATTCTGGCAACGATGCTGGTGCTCATCGGTGGAAAACTAATCATTTCATAAAATTTTGACAGGAGATAACATCGTGAGTGTGAATCAAAGTAATTTATCCGATTCGGAAGAGATTGACCGCTTCGAACAAGCCGTGCAGACCTACTTTAATGGTCACATTGATGCCGACCGCTTTACTGCCATCAGATTACAGCAGGGAGTGTATGGTCAACGCCAGGAAGGCGTAAATATGCTACGTACTAAAGTGCCGGGTGGGCGACTAACAGTAAATCAGTTAGAAGCTTTGGCAGACATTACTGAAACGTATGCACAACGCGATATTGCTCATATCACAACACGTCAAGCTATTCAGATCCACTTTATTCCTCTTGAAAAAACACCGGCTGCGATGCGCCGTTTAGAGCAGGTTGGTCTAACATCTCGCGAGGCCTGCGGAAATGCTGTACGTAATATGACAGCTTGTGCACTTTCAGGAGTATGTCCTCGAGAACATGTTGATATAGGAAAACATGTTGATGGTGCGACGCGGCATTTTCTCCGCAACCCGCTCAACCAGCAGTTGCCACGCAAATTTAAAATCAGTTTTTCCGGTTGTGAGGCCGATTGTGCACAGTCCCTGTTGCACGACGCAGGAATTATCGCAACCGTTAAAGATGGCCAGAATGGATTTACTGTCAAGGCGGGAGGCGGGTTGGGGCACAAGCCACGCGAAGCCATCGTCGTGGAACAATTCATTCCTGAAAATGAACTATTGTTTTCACTTGAAGCGTTGGTTACCTTGCACAATAAGTATTCAGACCGTACCAAGCGAGCAAAGTCGAGAATTAAATTTCTGGTTGAACGCTTCGGAGAAGAAGGCTTTCTGGAAAAATACCGTGAAGAGTTTTCCCGCACCAAGGAAGCATTAGCAGGTCGAACCTATCCAAAGGGAGAATGGCGCAAACAGAACGGCAATGAAATACCGGGCTCAGGTGCACCACGCAAACTTTTTGCACAGAGTATTCCAGGCTTATTTGTTTTTCCAATTGCGGTTCCTTTAGGCGATCTGAATACATCTCAGATGCGTGGTATAGCAAAATTATTACGGACTCACAATTTATTAGAAATACATACCACTCAAGACCAAAATCTGGCCATATTGAACGTACCTGAAAAAAGCATTGCAGCAATTCGAAGCGGTCTGGCTGCAATTAAATTAAGAGAACCAAACGCAGGAGATAATGTCACAGCTTGCCCTGGTACTTCGACATGCCGCTTGGGTATTACGTCCAGCACACTACTCGCCCCAAAACTGTCTGGCGGAGTGAAGGATTTACGTATTCGAGTATCAGGCTGTCACAACGGCTGCGCTCAACCGGAAACTGGTGATATCGGTATTTATGGCGAAGGCAAGAGGGTACATGGCAAACTCGTACCTCATTACCAGATGTACTTTGCCGGCAATGGCATAGGAGCTGGTGCCCTTGCACTGAAAGGTCCTGCGGTTCCCGCAGCCCGCGCTGCTCAGGCAATTGAACGCGTTCAGCAAGCTCATTCTAATAGTGGCATAGAAAATTTTTTCTCATGGGCTCGCGAACAGCATCCTGAATATTTCTCTCAGTTGTTGTCTGACATTACTGAAGTAAAGCAAGAAGACGTTGAAAATGTGATGCGCGACCATGGAGATACCAGTGATTTCCGAGTCATCAATCTGGGTGGTGGAGAATGTGCCGGTGCATCTCAAGTATTAATCGGGGCTAACTTTTTTGAGGCCGCACACGAGCGCGAATACCGAAATGCACTTGTATTCCAACGTAAATATGGTGAAGCTGCCCTTTGTGTTGAAGCAATCCTGAGACTAATTGGTAATGGCTTGGCACAAATGATAGGAGGTTCACGACAGGATGACCTAGAGAAACTTGCAGCTCAACTTGTCCGAATTGTTCCTGGCGAACTTACTAACGAGTTTACGCAACTGGTAGCGATGCTCCAAAACACAACTGAAATGTCCGATTCAATCTTACAGGTAATTAATCGTGCAGTAGATTCATGGACACTTAAAGCAGGAGTCTTCTGTAGTGCAAGGGATCAGCAACTCGATCTATCAGAAGCATTGCCTAATCTGGTTACAACGCCAGTTCCAACTGTATCAATTACAACTAAACGAATTGCAGTACCCGCATAATTGATTAAGGATTTGGTATGAATGAATTACAAAATAAAATAGATAGAGCAATTGAAAATCTTGCCGAAGTGGTACACCTTTTTACTCCTGTATGTTTTGCAAATAGCCTAGGGGCAGAAGATATGGTTCTGACCGATCTGATTGCGCGTAACCAACTCAAAATCGAAATTTTCAGTCTCGATACCGGGCGCCTACCTCAGGCAACCTACGATTTGATGCAGGAATTAACATCTCGATATGCCGTACCTTTAAAAGTGTATTTTCCGAATCATGCTGAAGTTGAAAAATACGTGAATCAACATGGAGTGAACGGATTTTACGACAGTGTGGCATCTCGCAAAGAATGCTGTTTTGTACGAAAAGTTGAACCATTGCGCCGTGCTTTGCAAGGTAAAGGTGCATGGATTACTGGCATGCGTCGTGATCAGGCTGTCACACGAGGAACGCTGGAAGTTTCTTCATATGATAATGATCATCAATTGCAGAAACTCAATCCTCTGCTTGACTGGTCGAACAAAGAGGTATGGTCCTACATCAGAAAATATAACGTGCCATACAACAAACTGCACGATCAGTTTTACCCAAGCCTTGGCTGTGCCCCGTGCACTCGTTCAATCACTTTGGGGGAAGATATACGAGCTGGAAGATGGTGGTGGGAAAATCCACAAGAAAAAGAATGCGGCCTACACGTTTCAAAAAACATAGAAATTAAACAATTTCAGGCAGCCTGAAATGAAACTTATCGAAAAAGACATCTCAATGACTGCACATACCTTTACCCATCTGGATGCGCTGGAAAGCGAATCGATCCATATCATGCGCGAAGTCGCGGCGGAATGTAAAAATCCGGCGCTACTATTCTCTGGCGGCAAAGATTCCATCGTCATGTTGCGCATTGCCGAGAAAGCCTTCCGCCCTGCCAAGTTTCCCTTTCCGCTAGTACATATCGACACCGAGCACAACTTTCCCGAAGTAATCGCCTGCCGCGACAAGCTCGCTGCCGATCTGGGTGAGCGTCTGATTGTGCGGTCGCTGGAAGACTCCATCAAACGCGGAAGCATCGTGATTAAAGATTTGGACAAGCCGCGTAATCCTTACCAGTCAGTCACCCTGCTGGAAACGATTGCCGAATTCGGATTTGATGCCTGCATGGGCGGTGCCCGCCGCGACGAGGAAAAAGCTCGCGCAAAAGAGCGCATCTTTTCATTCCGTGATGAATTCGGCCAGTGGGACCCTAAAAATCAGCGCCCTGAACTTTGGGATACTTACAATACCCGCGTACATAACGGCGAAAACATCCGTGTATTCCCGATCAGCAATTGGACTGAGATGGACATCTGGGAATATATTGGCCGCGAGAAATTATTTATTCCCGAAATTTACTACGCGCATGAACGTGAAGTGATCCGCCGTGTCAATTCCGTAATTCCGGTTTCACATCTGGTGCAACCCAAGGCCGGGGAAAAAGTGGAAGTGCTGTCGGTTCGTTTCCGTACCGTGGGTGACATGACCTGTACCGCACCAGTCGAATCGACTGCTCGCAATGTTCAGGAAATCATCGAGGAAACGGCCACCACTCGCATCACCGAGCGCGGTGCAACCCGTATGGATGACCAGACTTCGGATGCCTCGATGGAATTAAGAAAAAAAGAAGGGTACTTTTAATATTATGAGCAACTCGACACAACTTCTTCGATTCATCACTGCCGGTAGCGTAGACGATGGCAAAAGCACGCTGATCGGGCGCTTGCTGCACGATTCAAAATCCATTTTTGAGGATCAACTCTCCGCCATTTCCAAAACCAGCCAGAAGCGCGGCATGGTCGCGGTCGATCTTTCGCTACTGACCGACGGCTTGCAAGCCGAGCGCGAACAGGGCATCACCATCGACGTAGCCTACCGCTACTTCGCCACCCCCAAGCGCAAATTCATCATCGGTGATACACCGGGACATGAACAATATACACGCAACATGGTAACTGCCGCGAGTACCGCCAATCTGGTGGTTATTCTGATTGATGCGCGCAAAGGCGTGCTCACCCAAACCCGCCGCCATACCTTTCTTGCTAGCCTGGTCGGTGTGCCGCACATCGTGCTCGCCGTAAACAAAATGGATATGGTGGATTATTCCGAAGATACCTTTAACGCCATTGTCACTGAGTACCGTGCCTTTGCCTCGCAACTCGGAATTCATGAGATCACTTGCATTCCGATGTCGGCTTTGAATGGAGACATGGTGGTCGAACATGGCGACAATCTGAGTTGGTACAAAGGCGCCCCCTTGCTGGAATTTCTCGAAAATGTAGTGATTGATTATGATGTCAACACCGCCGACTTCCGCTTTCCCGTGCAATGGGTTTGCCGCCCGCAAACACAGGAATTTCATGACTTTCGTGGTTATATGGGCCGCATTGAGTCGGGTGAAATTGCCGTGGGTGACGAAATCACCGTGCTACCCTCCGGACGTACCAGCAAGATCAAAGAAATCGTTACTTATGACGGTAACCTGCAACGCGCCTTCGCACCCCAATCCATCACTCTAACATTGTCAGATGAGATAGACATCTCTCGCGGTGACATGTTTGTTAAAGCCAATGCGATGCCACGAGTTACCAAAGAATTTGAAGCCATGCTTTGCTGGTTAGCTGAGTCGCCCCTGGATTTAAATCGGAAATACATTATCAAGCACACTACGCGCATGGTGAAGTGTCTGATCTCGCGATTGGAATATCGTGTTGACGTCAACACTCTCGCACATCATCAAACCACGTTTTTGAATATGAACGAAATCGCCCGTGGGGTCTTGAAAGTGCAACAGCCGTTGGCACTGGATGACTATAAGAAAAATCGCTTTACGGGCAGCTTTATTGTAATAGATGAAGCAACTAATAATACGGTTGCCGCAGGTATGATTGCTTGACGCTGAATTAACACATCATGCACAAAGAGATATAATCTGATCAAATTTACTTCTATAAAAAAATGACCTCGAAAGATCAGAAAATACAAACAATCTTCTTGAACACCTTGCGAAAAGATTATATTCAAGTCTCCATATGTTTGATAAGTGGTGTTCGTTTGACTGGAAGAATCGAATCGTTTGACCAGTTTGTAGTTTTATTAAAGAACACCATATCACAGGCGGTTTTTAAGCATGCTATTTCTACGATCGTTCCTGAGCGATCAGTGAAAATTCCGTCTCTCGGACAGTGATAAAAACTTTTGTTAAGATAACTCTACCTGAAAGTTTTTCGTTACCAATTAGTTGAATATTCGACTGAGATGGCAAATGATTTCACGCCAAGCCTTAATTATGTGCTCTTCACCAGTATTGTGATTAAATGTAAGCGTCCTACGGCTCCATATTGAACTGAGATAGTTGAAGTAGGAGCATAGTGTCCACTAATTTTTAGTGGACACTATCATGACTACCGTTCTGCCAGCACGCCATCGCCGCACTCATTCAACTGAATTCAAGACTGATCTGGTTACGACATGTCGTAAGCCTGGAGTTTCTGTTTCAGCAGTCGCACTGTCACATGGTTTGAATGCCAATCTGTTGCGCCGCTGGATGAGGCAATTTCCTGTTGGCACTACTCTTCCTGTTGCGGCGACACCAGCCAAGCTTGTTCCGGTTCAGATCGAAACGCTCAATACTTCAACCCCTGATGGAGATATCCAGTTCGATATACAGCGAGGCCCGACCCGGATTAACATCCGCTGGCCCATAGACAAGGCTGAGGCCTGTGCGCAGTGGTTGGGGGCATGGCTGAAATGATCGGACCAGAACAGGTATTCCTGCTTCAGGAGTTTGTCGATATGCGCTGGGGTATTGATCGGCTGTCCGGGATCATTCAACAAATTGTCGGCCGTTCTCCCTGCGATGGTACCGCCTATGGTTTTACTAACCGTACCCATTCGCGTATCAAGCTGCTGATCTGGGACGGCACCGGAGTCTGGCTTTGCCATCGTCGCTTGCACAAGGGGCGATTTCGCTGGCCCAGTCCTGATGAAACGCTGTACCGTATGAGTGCCGAACAATGGCGTTGGCTCACCACCGGAATAGACTGGCAACGACTGTGTGCAAAGCCCCCTTCAGGGTGGCGAGTTTAGTGGAAATATTCTGCATTTTTATGCATGTTTTTCCTTTGTTTTTAGTGCATTTCAGGTTGGCGTATGATATAATTCAAGCCAATGAAATCACTCAATAAAACGGCTATTTCAACTGATATTCCAGCCCCTGCTGGCGAAGCTTTAACCCCTCAAATTTCATCCCATGATGCCGAGATTATCCGGCTCACCGAGATCATTCGTTCCCAAGACATCAAGATTCAGGCTCTGGTTCAGGAAGTAGCCTACCTCAGACGTATTCGCTACGGCGTAAAGAGCGAAGCGATGAACGCAGAACAGCGACAGTTGTTCGATGAGGATATTGCGCAAGACATCGCCGAGGTTGAGTCCGAACTTAAGTTGCCAGCGACACCTACTAAGCCGAGAAACAAGGCCGGTCGTCAAACGCTACCGGAACATCTGGAGCGGGTCGAGATTCGCCACGAACCTGAGTCTTGCACCTGCGCAACTTGCCAGTCGAATCTGGTCAAGATCGGTGAGGACATCAGCGAGCAATTGGATGTGGAGCCGGCACGGTTCTTTGTGATACGCCATATCCGCCCACAGTATGCCTGCCGTCAGTGCGAAACAGTCACGGCAGCACCTGTTGCACCGGCAGTCATCGACGGATCGCTGGCAGCTCCCGGACTGTTGGCTTGGGTTGCCATCGGCAAGCATTTGGATCATCTACCCCTCTACCGGCTGGAACAGATCGCAGCCCGGCAGCAAGTCAACTTGTCCCGCAGCACCATGAGCGAATGGCTTGGTCGCATAGGGTTTGCCTTGTATCCTCTGGCGGATCGATTGATGGAGTTACTCAAGCAGCGGCAAGTACTACATGCCGACGAAACACCCGTCAAACAACTGGATCCGGGTGCGGGCAAGACCAAACGGGCTTACCTGTGGAGTTATCGCAGCAATGATTTGGATACCGGCCCGCCGATTGTGGTATTTGATTATCAAGCCAGTCGATCCGGTCAACATGCGAGGGATTTCTTGCATGGGTGGCAAGGTAGCCTCATGGTGGATGACTATGCCGGATACAAGAAGCTGTTCGCACACGATGCGATACACGTTGTCACCGAGCTTGGCTGTTGGGCGCATGCCCGGCGCAAATTCTTTGAACTTCAGGTTACGGGTGCACACCCGATGGCTGAAGAAGCGTTAAGACGCATTGGTCAACTTTACGCCATCGAGAAAGAAGCCTCGGCGATGGACTCGGCCAGCCGGAAACAACTTCGTCAGGAAAACAGCCTGCCGATATTGGCGGATATGCATGACTGGCTGATTCGTTTGCGGACTTCTACTGCGAATAACAGCGGACTGGCCCGAGCCATCGACTACAGCCTGAATCGCTGGGCAAGCTTGATTCGTTATGCACAAACAGGCAATTTCCCCATCGACAATAATCCGGTCGAGAATGCGATTCGTCCGATTGCCATAGGCAAGAAGAATTGGCTGTTCACAGGGAGTGAGCGTGCCGGTAAACGGGCGGCTGCAATTCAAAGTCTGTTTGCCACGGCTAAACTCAATGGCATCGAACCGGCTGCCTGGTTGAAAGATACGCTGGAAAAACTTCCCGTCTGGACCATGCGACGTATCGACGAACTCCTGCCCATCAAACCAACAGCACAAATTCCCTCTGCTTCATAGGTGAGACGGCTAAACGCTTACGATTAAATCTCTGATTTGACTTCTCGTCACTCAGTTGCTAGTAACCTAAACCGGACAAGTTGACACTCACGTACTCTTAAAATTTGGGGGGCAGGATCAGTTTTAGTTAAGGTCACGCAGTTTTACCAAGTCTTCTAGCCTTTTCATGGTTTCAGTAACGCTGTGTGGGCTTTTAGTGCCATCAACCCCTCCACAGCTAGGGCAAGCGGTGATAACGATGCAAATATCACTGCAATAAGGATAGGTATAAGTTTCATGATTTACTCCTTTAAAAGTGATATTTGTTTTTACAAGAACAAGCACGACAAGAAACTAAATAATTTGGCCTTGCACGATTCCAATTTTACGTTACGTTGATTTGAGGTTTGAAAAGGACACACTCCATGTCAAACATGGCCCTATTCTGTTCATTTTTACCCGTGAAGCAAACCATCATTGTTCGAATTCCTCTATTGGTTTTATTACCGGCACCGGACCCGCCGTTTCTTTTTGCTGCCTCACTAATTATGTCCTCAACCCTGCGAGTTATACCAGTTACTTGATTGGTCACAGTCTTGCCATCGGCAAATTTGAATGTATAGGTCGTGGTCATTTCAACATATCTTGCATGGAATAATTGAATCTTCTTCAAAGCTGTATATTGCGCACATACGATGATAACCATCGGCAATTACCACCTTGCCATTGGCAGTGTCTCTTACAAGTAGCAGTGGCGACAACAATTTTCCATCCTGTATCTTTTTTCGATCTCTTTCCACGCGGGAATTGCTGATGCCAAGCAATGACAAGCCAGAGGCTCTAAATATATCCTTGGCTTTGAAGCTGGTCATCGGTGCTTTCCTTAACCGGTCGATAAATGTTGCCACAGTATGTGTGTCATAGATTAGATTCAGATAGGACTCGGCAGCTGGGTAGTCATGCTCCTCTGGGGTGTCCATCCATTTAATTTCTATTTTGCTCACCATATTTTCACCTATAGTTCGAGTGATAATTGAACGCTACCTGCTCACTTAATTATTTGCTTATCTTTTAGAGATGCCGATATTTAATCGTAATCAGCGTCCGATACATAATACAACTATGGTTCTATGTTGCAACGCGATCTACTTTGTCAATTAATATTTGATAATACGTTGCTAAAAAATTGATCTTCATTAAATTGGCTTGTTAGAGGGTGTATGGTTTAACTGAAGTTGTGCAAATTCTGCTGTACGCTCAGCTTTCGGCAACTTTGCAAGCGTAGCCACACGCTGGTAAAAACGCGGCAAGCTTTCGTTTTCCTGTTCGAGGATTGCATGAAATGCTGGAACCCATTGAGTGTACACAGCAACGGATGCAAGGGTGGCGTTATTTATGGGCTGTTTGAACCACTGGTCGTACCCACTATAACCACCCCAGCTTCCTTTTAAATCAGTGTAGTTTCGCTTCATTTCTGCGATTATTTCAGACTTGGCGCGCTTCTTGAAATCTGATGTTATTGCTGAGGCATAGATGGATCGTAGCTTTTCTTGACTGACTGCTACAAACATCAGGAACTGAACCTTACGTTGTTGTTGCGTTTCAAAATCTTGCTGTATTTTCGGTGTTGCAGTCTGCTTCAGCCAGCGCTGCATGCCTTCATTTTCAACGGTTGTGGCGAATGATTCGTTAAAGGCGGTGTCATCCTTGACGAAAACAAGCTGATGCGCAAGTTCGTGGAAAATCATGCGGGCAACTTCCTGATCACCAAAACGCAGAAAGGTACTGAGTATCGGATCATTGAAGTATCCGAGGGTGGAATAAGCGGGAACCCCCCCGACATAAGTATCTGCTCCTGCCTGTCGCAATTGGGTCGCAAAGTGCTCGGCATCGTCTTTATTATAGTAGCCGCGATAGTTAACACAGCCGACGAATAGCATGCACCATTTTTGCGGTTCCAGAGAAAGCTCCGGTGCTGCGAAAACGTTCCAGACTACGTAAGGACGTCCTGGATCCTTGTAAAAACGATAACTGCCGTTGTTAGGCAGTGCGAGTTCGCGGCTTGCAAATTCTCGAATGACGACTGCCCGTTCGAGTTGCTGACGTAGTTCTGGTTTCGTTGACGTATCGTTGATTACTTCAGAAATAGGCCTCGCCCCCAGCATGAGCTGTATTTGCCCTTCTACTGCTTGAGCGTAGTAAGCAGTGTTGGTGCAGCCAGCAATGAGCAGGCATAGAGTCCCTGCAAGAATTAGCCTAAGCATGAACAAATCTTCCCGTTTTGAGAAAACTGGCAATTTGTTCCTTGCAGGTTCGGGATAAGAGCATACCTGCATGATTGATGTCCAACGAGATGCTGTCTCTGGCTTCTGCTATGCTTGTTTCAATGACTGCAATTACACCATCGTTGGGCCGAGCCAGCCCTGGAATCAGGCGTCCTAAACCCACAGGACGAAAGCCCGCAATGACGCCAATCTCTACCGCAGGAGGCAAGACTGGATGAGGTTGGCTGAACCAGTCATTGAATGTGCGTCCAACAAGTGGCGCCAACACGGGAGTTTCAGCAAGAGTGATGCCACAATGACAATCTACATATGGAGTTCCCATCACGACCAGGCGGCGTATTCGTGGATCGGTTGCCCGAGATATCATCTTCAGCGCAACTAGACCGCCGAGGCTGTGTGCGACTAAGTGGATGGTGGTACCAGAGGTTTCGTTGATAAAACGCGACAGCAACTGAACATTGTCATCCAGACTTTTCCGCCATGAGGGATAAGAAAATCTGTGTTTAGTAAATCCGTCTTCGCGCAACCAGCGCTGATGGGGTAGCAAAACAAAGCCGCCCATCCAAAGGCCATGAATCAAAACAACTGTCTCTGGCTTATTGATCATCTTGCCCGCAATATCATTGTTGTTCTTATAGCCATGTTATTAAGAATCTTGGCTTCCAGTTCTGAAAATTTTGCGGGATGATAAAATGGTTGGGAATACTTATATTTTTCATATGTCCATTCAACATTGTTATGTTATCAGTTAAGGTTGATTATCAAACATCCAATTATGAACATAATTTCATGTCAAATATTTCTTTGCAAATCAGATAAAAACTACTGTCCGAAATGATATAGCCAATTCTAAATTCGTACTTGACCGTCCTTAACGCTTACTTAACGTAATGTTGACGCAGTCATAACGGCTATGATCGTAAAATCTTAATTGAGGTTGATTAGTTGATAGTTACCAATAAATACTTTGGGAACTCTACGGCTGATGTGGAATTATTAGACTAGCCACTAATCAAAAGTATGCAGAAGTCGAATTGTTTTATAACGTGAGAAAAGTTTAATTTATTTAAACGAAGGAGCCTAGCTATGAAAACATTGTTAATTATTTTTGCGACGCTGTTCATGGCAGCTTGCAGTACAACAAAGACCCCTGAAATAAGTGAATCTGGCAAAACAAAAATAAGTACACCTGATAAACCCAATCCAGTATCGACAGCAAATACTTCAAAACCAATGAGCACCGATGTTGCAGCAAGTCAGTTAGCGGCTGAAAAATTGAAAGCTGAGAAACTGGCGGCTGAGAAACTTGCCCAAGAAATTAAAGAATTACAAAATCTTAGTGTTTACTTTGACTTCGATAAATTCATAATCCTACCAGATTATAATAACGTCCTTAAGATGCAAGCAGCTTTTATCATGGCACACAAGAATGACGTTGTTACAGTTGAGGGAAATGCTGATGAGCGTGGAAGTGACGAATATAATTTGGCTTTAGGTGATAAACGTGCCAACTCTGCACAGAAGGCTCTTGAAATACTTGGCGTTCCTAGGTCTCAAATTAAAACGAAAAGCCTTGGTGAAGAGAAGCCACGTTTAACTTGCCATGAAGAAAAATGCTGGAAAGAGAATCGAAGAGACGACTTTATTCATAGTTTTTGAAGCCAGACCGTAGACAGAGTTTCTTGAAAATTCTGTCTGCGGTGCCTACTCAATATTGATTTAGTTTTGTGTTAAAAATTCTAAGGATTTAAATTATGTACTGTTGTTACTTTGTAACATAAAATTTATGTTCAAAATTACCTTAGGGGAATAAATTGAACTGAATTTATTTGGTTATCAATTCTGAATTTCTGAAACTAATACTTTGGAAATTATTCAGGCTGTACTTTTTTTCTTCTACTATGCACACTATATAGATCGAGGATTGGCATTTCAACATTCCCATGAATATCCTTCTAATTGAAGATAATCGCGATCTCGCAACCAACATGTTCGATTACTTCGAGGCTCGTGGACACACCATGGATCTCGCAAGTGACGGTATTTCTGGTTTACATTTTTCGTCCACTAATCAATACGACGTAATCGTACTGGATTTGATGCTTCCTGGCATGGATGGAATTACACTATGTAAGCGACTTCGGAATGCAGAGAAATTCACACCTATTTTAATGCTCACTGCGCGTGATTCATTAAATGACAAAATTACAGGATTTGAAGCAGGGGCAGATGATTACGTGGTCAAACCCTTTTCATTGAGAGAAGTTGATGCGCGCTTGCAAGCGTTGGTTAGGAGGTCTCAAGCCAGGGAGGGGCGAGGTACACTTAAAGTTGGCGACCTTACTTTTAACACTTCTACTCTCAAGGTAGTGCGTGGTGGACGTACCATAGAGTTGCCACCAATTCCACTCAAGATGCTTGAGTATTTGATGCAGCAATCCCCCCGTGTGTTATCGCGTAATGAGGTTGAACGAGAGATATGGGGAGATTCCCCGCCAGACAGTGATGCTCTGAGAGCACACTTACATATTTTACGCACAGCAGTAGATAAAAGTCCTGATAGGCCATTGATTAAAACCCTGCGTGGCATTGGTTACCAAATCAGCGATGAGTAGCACCCACCAAAGCCTCAGATTCAAGCTGGCTCTGATTTTCGCAATCTTTGGAGCAATGGTCAGTATTTTACTTTCGTTGGGCCTTTCCTTTACAGCGCACAGTTTAGGCCAGCGACTGATGGATGAAACACTTCAAGCTGAAAGTGACGACTATATTTCCAGACGCCTACGCAATCCCAACTCTCTTCCTCCTTCGACAGCAAGTGTTGAAGGCTATTTTCTTGAAAAAGGGAAGAAAAATGAGAGCGTTCCTCCGGAGTTGATTTCACTACCTGAAGGAACTTCTCTTTTATATCTTAAAGGTTCACCTTATCGTGTGTTAGTGGTTGAGAAAAATGGTGACAAATATTTCATGATGTTTAATGAGAGTCGCCAGAACCACCGTGAGAAAACTTTCACCAGCTATATGGTGGCAGGTGTACTCATCATGATACTCATTTCAATTTGGATGGGTTGGTGGTTGGCTGGCAAAGTGGTTGCCCCCATTGAAGAATTAGCTCGCCGTGTTTTCCTGGCAAGCCCTGAAGATGGGGCAGAAACACTTGCTCAAGGATTTCAAAACGATGAAATCGGCTTGCTGGCACAGGTATTCTCTGGCTATCTGGTGAGAATGCGTGAATTTATTAATCGTGAGCGAAGCTTTACCAGTGATGTCAGCCACGAACTTCGAACTCCACTATCTATTGTTCAGGGAGTTGTGGAGCTAATGGAAGAGGACAGGCTACTAGATAGTAAACAGCAAGAGCGAGTTGAAAGAATAGGCCGTGTTAACAGAGAAATGATTAACTTGACTACAGCGCTACTCCTAATGGCCAGAGAATACACCCATGAAGCCGTTGTTGAGGCTTGTGATGTTTCTGAGGTTGTCAGTATCGCCATTGAAATGAATCGTCATCTTCTCAGCAAGATGACCGAGTTGAGTTTCCTGAGCCAGGCAAATCCCAATATTTGTGCTGATCGTACACTTCTTAGTGTCGTGGTTTCGAATTTGATTCGAAATGCGCTCATGCTGACACCTTCTGGAACAATCACTATACGGCTTGAAGATACCACACTGACAATCATCGATACCGGAATTGGAATACGCGAAGAAGAAATAGGTAAAGTTTTTCAGCCCTATTTTAAGGGTACGGGAAGCTCAGGGTCAGGAATTGGCTTGTCACTCGTTAAGCGAATTTGCGACCGCTATGGTTGGGAAATAGTTATTGATAGTATTGAAGGGAAAGGCACCATCGCTAAACTCGTATTTATGACAACATAACTAAAGTTTCTCCCTCGAAGCCAGTGTTTCAAATATCCGGAAAAAACCTGTGCCTCCTTAGAAATGAGATCCTCCCCACTTCATATGGCAACCGAGCCGATAATGTTAACGAATCAAGAGTTCGATTTGTCCATCGGACAGGAGCTCATGCCGAAAATAGCATATGCCGGGCAGAACTTAAATACCCCTGTTAGCAAAGGGATTACACCAATCCAACCCCATACACCCACAATATGCGTTGCTGCCAATGCAATCAATACCAATCCGACTACGACGCGAATTATTCTGTCTGGTGTACCAACATTAAATTTCATGATTTTCTCCAATAACTTCAATTTTCCAACCACATAGTTGGTATAAGTTAGACATGAAGTTGTGACGAAAGTTACACCTGACAAGGGTTGAAACCATTACAGCTAACCCAACATAAGTTGCAGTTTTTATTTGGAGATTGCTTTGACTGATTTACTACATGTTGTTTATCCCCACTGCCACGCAGTGAACAGTATGCCATCTGACCGTCTTAATGGAGCTGGGACATGTGGGAAATGCTATGCCACACTGTTCACTGCTCACCCTGTTGAATTGGACGAACTTAATTTTGATAAACACCTAACCCGTTCTGACCTTCCCATTGTGGTGGATTTCTGGGCGCCTTGGTGGGCTCCATGCCGCAGCATGGCACCTTCTTACGCTGAGGCTGCTCAGCAACTGGAACCACATTATCGACTGATTAAGGTAAATACGGAGCAGAATCAGAACTTTAGGTGCACGTTTTAATATACGTAGCATTCCCACCCTTGCCATATTCAAAAATGGGCGGGAGGTTGCAAGGCAGGAGCAAAGGATACTGCCAATATCGTAAACTGGGGCAAAAGTAATGGATGAAAGGTGTCATGAAGGAATTACACTGGAATCACTTCTGACCTGTCCGCGTTGCGGGTTTTCAAAAATGGAAACCATGCCTACAGATGCCTGTCAGTTCTTATATGAGTGTTTGGGTTGCAAAGCACTTTTGCGTCCCAAGCATGGAGATTGCTGTGTTTTCTGCTCGTATGGCACTGTCAAGTGCCCACCGATCCAAGACAACAGAGGCTGCTGTAGATTGCCTGCCTCTTAATTTATATTGATTCCAGAGGTAAGTACACAACCTACTGACGGTAGTTGGAATGGCATTCAACACAATACTGCATAGTCTTGTTCAATGCCCTCAATGACACATTAATATCTTTTGATTTTAAGGCATCACCCAGCTCATCTCCACTCTTGTGGAAAGCTATCCCAAGCTTTTCAAAATCGGCATTATTAAACATGCCGCACATACCCTGCATTTCCGGTGTTAGCCCGAGCTTGTCGTGGGCAATTTTGGAGGCTTCATCAAATTTGTTGTCAGCCATCAAGCCGACAATCGTTTTGATTGCCTCAACATGTTCCCGCATGTTCGCAAGCTGATGCTGTTTCATTTCACCAGTTACCCCTAGAGGGGTTCGCATGTCCATCATGCTCATGTCATGGTGATGATGCATCATTTCTTCGTCGGCTTGTGCAACATTCAACCCCACGATGCATATGATCATTAATATAGTCGATATAACACTTTTCATTGTTTAGAGTCCTTTGATTTAACCGGCCGAATAGTTACGCATTTACTTGTGTTTTTGAATTCCTTCAGGCTGATACCTTAGGTATAAAACAAGCAATACAATCGCCGAGATGCTCCGAAAAGCGGAAAAAGGATACGTGATTTGTATTCATTGTTATTGATTTTGAATTTTGAAATATTTGGTCTATTCTTTTAATGATTTTTAACACGAAACCTTAGTATTACAAAATAGGCAGGGTTGCCCCTGCCTATTTTAAGCTTTATTCGAAATTACTTAGAAGCGGGAACTGCGTCAGAAGCGGCAGCCTTCTTTGCCTTTTTATGTTTCATGGCTTTTTTTGCTTTCTTGACTGGCTTTGCAGGAGCATCAGCAGTAGAAGTTGCTGCAACAGCAGGAGTTGAGGCAGGAGCAACTGCATCAGCTGCAACAGCAGAGAAAGTAACAACGGCAAACATAGCTGCGATGAGTGTAGACAAAAGTTTCATGATCTTCTCCAGTTTAGTTGTTGAGATATATTTAAGGCATTTTACAATGTCTGTAATTGAATAACGTAAGGCCAGTATTTTGGTTGACATAGGTATTATTACTATCCATTTAATAGTTCCATAATTTAACTCAATTACCAACTTTATCTTGGAGGCTTATTTTTGTAAGGAATAAAATTATCAAAGAGACTAAACTTGAACTATTAATTGCATTTTATTTGTCTCCGAGTACGAATTTATTGGATTTCACCAGATACCACTCCAACCGTATAATCCGTTCTTGGGCTACATTCAACGCCTGTTCAAGCCGCAGGGCTCGTATTGCCAAGCGAGCATAAAAATTACTGCCTACACGGTCGAAGCTGGTGACAATTTGTTCCACTTCAGTCGAAGGTGCGTAGCCGGCAAGCCTGATGCTACCTAACATTTCCCTAAGCTCGTTTAAGTCACCTTTCGTCAACATTCCTGAAGTCATCATCATCTTAGATCTATCGTTACTACTTCTTCTCTTGTACTCAGCTAGGAAATCATCGTTGTGTATAGAACTACTTACCTTGACTACGTTTTCTGTCAATTTAGTTGAATTTGATCTCATGTCAAACTCCAAATAATGATTAATTTATTTTCAAGCGTGATTAAAATTCAGTAGTGTCCGGTTAACTTACAAAATTCCGAGCCAAGATTGAGTATTGGCGCGGGTTACAGAGCAATATATTTTGGTGCCGATTTGAAATCATTTTACCCATATTCCAGTTCAAGTAACTTCCTGAGATTGATTTCTCAGGAGGTAAGCTATGAATATGGGCAAGACGCTGTTCGCGCAGATCATGGAGTTTGTTCCGTGGACCAGCTTTGCGCGCATCGTGGCACGTTATGGTGGCGATACCAGAGTGCGCAGTCTGGCCTGTACCGAGCAATTCCGCGCTATGGCTTTCGCGCAACTGACTTATCGCGAAAGTCTGCGCGACATCGAAGCCTGCTTGTTGGCAAATCAGGCGAAGCTGTACAGCATGGGATTTCGCACTCCGGTCAAACGGTCGACGCTGGCCGATGCAAACGAAGGACGCGATTGGCGCATTTGGGCCGACTTGGCTGCTTTGCTCATTCGACGAGCGCGCAAGCTTTACTGCAACGACAGCTTTGGTGTCGATCTCGACAGCACCGTCTACGCGCTGGATGCGACGACCATAGACTTGTGTCTTTCGCTGTTTCCATGGGCGCCGTTTCGCACCGCCAACGCCGCAGTCAAACTGCATACTTTGCTCGATCTGCGTGGCAATATTCCAGCCTTCATTCATATCTCGGACGGCAAGACGCACGAGGTCAACGTGCTGGATATGCTGTCCTTCGAGGCAGGTGCGTTCTACGTGATGGATCGAGGTTATCTGGATTTCGCTCGTCTGTTTGCACTTCATCAGACCGGAGCATTCTTCGTGACCCGCGCCAAAAGAGGCATGGATGCACGCAGAGTGTACTCGATGCCGGTGGACAGGATTACAGGCATCATTTGCGACCAGCGCATCATGCTGAACGGTTACTACATCGCGCAGGACTATCCCGAGCAGTTGCGGCGCATTCGCTTCAAAGACCCGGAGTCCGGCAAGACACTGGTATTTCTGACCAACAACACCGCATTGCCCGCGCTGACGATTGCGGCTCTGTACAAGAGTCGCTGGCAGGTCGAGTTGTTCTTCAAGTGGGTCAAGCAGCACCTGCGCATCAAGCGTTTCATCGGCAACAGCGAGAACGCGGTGAAGACGCAAATCTGGTGCGCTGTCTCCACTTACGTACTGATCGCTATTGTCAAAAAGGAGCTTCAACTTGATGCCTCTCTACACTCTTTGCTACAGATTTTATCGGTATCTGTTTTTGAGAAAACCCAGCTATCTCAAGCCTTCGCGGGCAGTGGGCAATTACAAGATCAGACGAATTTTTCTAACCAACTAAATTTGTTCGACTTTTAACCGGACACTACTGATTAAAATTATGTAATAGAGCTCACAGCATCAGCCCGCTCTATCCAACTCAACTAAGATCGATTGGCACAAAAATCTTGCTGTCACCTCGTAGAATCAGTAGTGCGATATGCCTATTGGATTTAGCGACAAGTTCTTTAAGCTGCCCAATACCTGATATATTCGTCCCATTTAGGGCAACTATGATATCTCCCGCTTGTATACCAGCCTTTGCTGCTGCACCAGTACTGCGCTGAACAATCAAACCATTATCAATACCAGCCTCTTTTTTCTCAGTTGAAGAAAGCGGCCTGACTTCAAGGCCGAGACGCCCAGTTCCGGCTTCAGAGGAATTAGCTACAACCTCGTTTACTGTTATTTTACCAACCCTGACAGTTACATTGTGTCTGCCCCCGCTGCGCCATAAAGTTACATTAGCCTCTGAACCTGGCAGAAGATCTGCAACCAATGGAGGAAGATCATTAGAATGCTCAATTGATTTACCATTCAATTCCAATATTACGTCCCCAGAAACAATTCCAGCATGTTCTGCTGCGCTTCCCTTTTCAACAGAACTCACCAAAGCACCAACGGGCAGTTTCATACCGAAAGATTCGGCCAGAGCTTGATTGACTTCCTGAATTGTCACTCCCAAACGACCGTGATCTATGTGGCCGTGTTGTTCGAGTTTTTTCTCAACTTTCATTGCTACATCAATCGGAATAGCGAACGACAAACCTTGATAACCACCGCTTTGGCTGTAAATTTGAGAGTTAATTCCAACAACATCGCCATTCAAATCAAACAAAGGACCTCCAGAATTTCCTGGATTAATAGCTACATCAGTTTGAATGAATGGCACATAGCCTTCATCAGGCAAGGAACGTGACTTTGCAGAAACAATTCCGGCAGTGGCACTGTTTTCAAAACCGAAGGGCGAACCAATTGCAAGAACCCATTCTCCAACGCGAATATGTAATGAATCACCAATCCTCACAGCCGGAAGATTTTTAGCATCGATTTTCAGCACGGCAATATCACTGGTTTTATCCATCCCGACAAGCTTGGCATTAAATTCACGCCTATCTGTAAGCTTAACGGTTATCTGGTCGGCTCCTGCCACGACATGAGCATTAGTTAGAATGACACCATCTGGATTGATAATAAACCCTGATCCTAGACCATTGGTTGGCTCGTCTCCTTGGGGGGTAGGGATATTAAAGTGACGAAAGAATTGGTAGAAAGGATCTTCTGGATCCATTTGTGGTAGCCTTGGTATATTGCGATTCAACCTTTGATGAGCACTGGTACTGATATTAACGACCGCAATTCCGTTCTTGTCCACTATGGCGCTGAAGTCAGGCAACCCCTGTGTTCTGGTCGACATGGCAGTTACAACCGTTTCAGTTGGCTTTGCTTGAGCGAGTGACGATCCGTTGTAAAGAGCAAACATGACGTAACTTGCTGCGCATAAGCTTATAATGGCCACAGCAACTATCTTTGACTTTAAGTTTATTGTATTCATGGCAGTTCTCCATTTGCCTACTTAAGGTGTTGCACGTCGCTTCACCTTTTGAGAACACTTTAAATCAACAAAACTTAAGATAAACTTAAAAATATAATTATTTTTTACCCACAAGTGTGCGATTATAAATTTAGATTCTGAGATTTAATATTTATACTGGGTTCGAATTTTCCCGAAAAGTTGACTCTCACTAGTAACCCTCCCAAAGAAGACTCACCAAGATTTACCATTGCACCGAGCCTTTCTGCGATAGCCTTTACAATGGCTAGTCCAAGTCCAGTTCCTGGCTCACTTGTTGCACTGCAACGATAAAATCGATCAAATACATTTAAACGTTCATCTACTGGTATACCTGGTCCAGTGTCATTGACTTCCAAATAGGGTAAGCCTTCATTTATACCCACTGTGACATCAGCGCGTCCACCATCAGGTGTGTAATGAACTGAATTTTCCAATAAATTGCTTATCATGGTATGCAACATGTCGGCATCACCGCATACCAATATTGGCTCTTGGGGCGTTACTGCACCAAGGTCGATTTTCTTTTCAGCCGCAGCAGTTGTTAGTTCACTAACTACAAGACGCGAAAGCTTTCCAATATCCGTTGACGCAGAGGAAATTGCAGCACTATCCGGTTCAGCACGAGCCAAAGTCAAAAGTTGTTGAATCACGTTATAGTGGCCCCCGATTTTCAGACAATGAATTAAGGTGGTAACCTGCTGCAATTGAGGAGCAGGTTATGAGCGAAACGAAGCGCAAGAATTTTACGGATGAGTTCAAGGCCAAGGTCGCACTTGAAGCGATCCGAGGCGTCAGGACGGTGAACCAAATTGCCCAAGACTTTGGTGTGCACCCTACGCAAGTCGGTGCGTGGAAGAAGTTGCTGCAAGAAGAGGCATCGAGCTTATTTGACGCCAAGCGTGGCCCGAAACCAGCCGACCCATCTGCCAGTTCGGAGCGGCTCTATTCCGAGATCGGGCGATTGAAAATGGAGCTGGACTGGCTCAAAAAAAAGTCTGGGATCAGCCAGTAGAAGATCGTAAACAATGGGTCAACACCGCTGAGCCACTGGCGTTGACCCGCCAATGCGAGCTGGCAGGAGTCAACCGCTCCACGGTCTATGCGCCGCAAATGGCTGCAAAACCGAACGAGCAGGAATTGGCGTTGCTGGGGTTGATTGACGCTGAATACACGAGGCATCCGTTTTACGGCAGCCGCAAGATCAAGCGTTACCTGCGTGGCTTGGGGTACAAGATCAACCGCAAGCGGGTACAGAGGCTGATGAGAATATTGGGGCTTGCCGGCATGGCACCGGGGCCGAATACTAGCCGTCCGCACCCGCAGCACAAGGTTTATCCGTATTTGCTCAGGGGCGTGAATGTGGTCCGCCCCAATCAGGTGTGGAGTACGGATATTACATACATCCGCCTGCCGCGTGGGTTTGTGTACCTGGTGGCCGTGATTGACTGGTATTCGCGGAAGGTATTGTCATGGCGGTTGTCGAACACGCTGGATAGCGGGTTCTGTGTGGACTGTCTGGAGCAGGCATTGCAGACATATGGAACGCCTGAGATATTCAACACCGATCAGGGATGCCAGTTTACCAGTGAAGCGTTTACTGGCGTGCTGTTAAAAAAGGGAATCGCCATCAGCATGGATGGACGTGGCAGGGCACTGGACAATATTTTTGTGGAACGGCTCTGGCGCAGCGTCAAACACGAAGACGTGTATTTGAAAGGCTACGCCACGATGTCTGAATTGCTGATAGGATTGACAGAATATTTCGTGCTTTACAACACGGAAAGACCGCACCAATCACTGGGCTACGAAACACCGGATGAGGTTTATCGTACAGCAACTGGCGGGGGCGCTAGGATTGTGGACAAATACAGTGAGAAAGAAAAATCTCCCCCAGAAATAGAAACAAAAAAAGAAACCGAAAACCGGGGCAGCGCCGTTCCGCTGCATGAAGAAGGTTACCCTCTTAAACTCGATGCATTATTGTCTTGACGGAGGGGTCCACTGTACGTGTGTAATTCGCTGCAACCCCTTTTTTAGTTCAGTAATTGACTCGGTACGATCTTCAGTGTCTCCAGCTCGCTCAACAAGTTGAACTTGTAGTTGTAAAGCGGTAAGTGGTGTGCGCAACGCATGCGCGGCATCTGCAACAAATGCACGCTGGTTTTGTAAAGCGTGTCCAAGATGGCTAAGTAATTCGTTCAGAGATTGAACCAGTGGAAGCACTTCCATAGGCACTAACTCCTCAGACAAAGGATCAAGCATTGCAGCAGTACGCATCTTGACAGCGATTGCTAACTTGTCGAGCGGAGCCAGTCCGCGCCCAACGAACATCCAAATAAGCAGTGCCAAAGTTGGAAACAGAATTAAAAGCGGGACTAACATATGCATCGCTGCCGAGTAGGCCATTTCATTCCTAATATTTAAAGGTTGGGCTACTTGAATAACTTTATCGCGAATCTGAGTGCCATAGACGCGCCAATCACCTTGTGTGGTATGTGCTGTTGAAAACCCGAATTGTGCTCTATCTGGCAACTCTGTTACGGGCTGTGATAAATAGAGTTTCAATCCATCGTGATCCCACACCTGAATGACAAAATCGAAGTTCACCTCGTCAGCACTGGGTAGAGGCGGTAATTCTCCGTTGAAAGTTTGGTCTCGTAACATTAAAGGCCTATTTTAAATTCCGAGTGGGTAATGCTTCATCTGGGGTGACATTTTTGGCATGATTATATTTTCCATTCTGAGTGAAAAATTTCATGTCAAACCAGATATTCGAAGCGGCTTTGGGCATAGTCAATCCTTGGTACATTAAGGGTGTTGATTTCGATGCCGAACGAAAGAGCCTGGCTATCCAAATTGATTTTGTTGCTGGCAGCCGGTTTGCTCACCCCGGCGCTGATGGTGTCCATCCTGTCCACGATACTCAGACCAAGCGTTACCGGCATCTGAACTTCTTCCAGCATGAATGCCACCTCGAAGTCCGTGTTCCGCGAGTCAGATTGCCTGATGGCAAGGTCGCTCTGGTTGAGCCTGAGTGGGCTGGAAAACTGTCTGGCTTTACTCTGCTGTTCGAGGCGTTTGTCCTTATGCTGGCCCAGCAAATGCCGTTCGCGGCCGTATCGCGGATAACAAGCGAATCTTGGCATCGCGTGTACTCCGTATGCGCCAAGTACGTCGATCTGGCCGTGGATGCGATGGACTTGTCCGGGATCAGTTCCGTCGCCATCGACGAGACTTCTAAAGAGCGCGGGCAAAAGTATCTGACGCTGGTCGCCGACTCTGATCAACGCAAGGTTATCTTCGTCACTGACGGGAAAGATGCCAAGACTATCGAATCCTTTGCCCAACACCTGACCACTCATGGCGGTGATGTGGATAACATCACTTCTGTCAGCATCGACATGTCGCCAGCCTTTATCAAAGGTGTTGGCGACTACTTGCCCAACGCCCGTATTACGTTCGACAAATTCCATGTAATCGCACATGCCTCGACCGCCGTCGAACAGATGCGCCGGACCGAGCAGAAGACCGATCCGACTATCAAGGGA
>Ga0364860_10087_pt1 | contig 71836 bp, 61 predicted proteins | sample ExccelAu500001D4_FD_206916 | JGI IMG/M metagenome (GOLD analysis project Ga0364860, IMG submission 206916) | Enriched cells from Trout Bog Lake Hypolimnion, Wisconsin, USA - BchlTB.Aug20.5000.01 .D4 | ecosystem: Environmental > Aquatic > Freshwater > Lake > Hypolimnion/Profundal zone | place: USA...
TGGATGGTTCAACACACAATGCAGTTCTTTTAGACAGGCAAATGAAGGTAATCAGGCCCACAATTATGTGGACAGACCAGCGTAGTGCAGATGAAGTAGCTTACCTCGATAAAGGATGGGGAGCTGAAATTTTCAGGCTTACATATCATAAGGTTTCACCAACATGGACACTTCCTCAATTATTATGGGTAAAGTACCATGAACCAGACAACTTTAAAAAGATCCACCGGATCATGTTCGTGAAAGACTACATCCGGTATTTATTGACCGGAAGTTGGGAAACTGATATCATTGATGCTCAGGGAACCCTATTATTTGATATCGGGAAAAAAGAGTGGTCAAAAGAGTTATGTCAATTGATTGGATTATCCACTGAAGTGTTGCCGCCAATATTTTCTCCGACTGATATTGTAGGCAAAATCACGTTCGAAGCTTCAAAAATTACTGGGTTATCTGAAGGCACTCCAGTTGCATGCGGGACTTCTGATGTTACTGTTGAGGATTATGCCGCAGGAGCTATTAACGCTGGACAATGCGTCATCAAGTTAGCGACAGCAGGGAATGTCAATTTAATGACGGACAGTCCAAATCCAAATCCACGCACTTTAACCTATTCACATGTTGTCCCAGGCCTATGGTATACTGCTGCTGCTACCAATACAGCTGCCTATGCCATGAGGTGGTTTCGTGATAATTTCTGCTTTGAAGAAACTGAAAAATCAAGAGGTAGCGGGATTAACGAATACCAACTAATGGAAAATTTAATTATCTCATTACCTGCAGGTTCTGACGGATTGATTTTTCATCCATACCTTCTGGGTGAGAGAGCTCCATATTGGGATCCACATTTGAGGGCTAGTTTTATTGGAGCTTCAATGTCACACCATAAAGGCCATTTCATCAAAGCTGTGATGGAAGGTGTTGCATACTCACTAAAGGATTGTTTCAGGATGATTGAAAATATGAACCTGGAAGTTGCCGAATTTATCATAATCGGAGGTGGAGCGAAAAGCGATATCTGGTCGCAAATCATTTGCGATGTATTCGGGAAAAAAGTGATAAGACCATCTTTTACTGATGCGTCCTATGGTTCAGCCCTGCTCGCGGGAGTCGGAATTGGTGTTTTTCCTGACGTAGTTACAGCAGTTCAAAAGAGTCTAAAAGTTGATAAAATTTTTGAACCTAATTATTCCAATCATCATAAATACATCGTGTTTTTTAAGCTGTATCTTGAGATACATGACAGGCTCAAAGATATTTACCAGTGCATGAATAAGATTATAAATTAAAAAGAATCAATAAAAAATAAATTATTCACCAATGAAATTAGAACAAAGCTCTTACATGTTTGACATGGTCCTTTTCGAGTTGCAGGACATTGTCGGCAAGGATTATGTATCAACAAAATCTTCCGATAAGGAGGTTTATTCGGTCGACTATTTTTGGATCCCTGAAATGTGGCACGACCGACAGAAAGGAAGAGATCTGACCCGCCCATCGGCAGACTTTATTGTTCATCCCGCGAATGCAACTGAAGTTTCAAAAATCTTGAAAATCGCCAATAACTATAAGATCCCCGTTACTACCTGGGGAGGTGGCAGCGGATCCCAAGGTGGTGCTCTTCCTGTTTTCGGAGGGATTATCCTTGATACCAAAAGAATGGATCAAATCTTTTGTATCGACCAAAACTCCATGACTGTGGAAGTTGGAACAGGGATTATTATGCAACACCTTGAATGGGAACTTGAGAAGCAAGGCCTGTCAACCATGCATGACCCTGCTTCTGCAAATTGTGCTACAGTGGGAGGTTTTATTGCACACAGAGGCACTGGAGTTCTATCTACAAAGTATGGGAAACTTGAAGATATGATCGTTAACATGGAAATTGTCCTTCCGAATGGAGAAATTATTAAAAGTCTCCCGGTTCCAAAAACAGCCTGTGGTCCGGACTTAAATCAGCTCTTCATTGGTTCCGAAGGGACATTGGGCGTTGTCACCAAAGTAACATTGACGATAAATAAAATTCCAGAGGTGAGAAGGTTTCGGGCATTTATTTTTAAGGACCTTACCACTGGATTAAGAGTCGGACAACGGTTAATGACTGAAAAACTACAACCTTCAGTAATCAGGTTATACAGTGAAGATGAGACGAAAGAAGTAATTCATAAAGTTTTGGGAATTGACAAAAAAGGGGCTTATATGGTTTATGGTTTCGATGGTCGTAAAGAAATGGTGGATCTGCAGTTAAAGTATGCAAGAGAAATAGCCGACGAAGAAGGCGGTGAAGATTTGGGCGAAAATCTGGGTCAGCAATGGTGGGAAAACCGCTACAAATTCTTTTTCCCTCCATATATGTTCAGCCTGCCTCAATGTTTCGGCACTTTGGATACTGTTTCAACCTACAGTAATATTGAAAATATTTTTAATGCTATGAAGAATGTGATTGGGACCAAATATCCTCAGGCAAGGTTTATCGGACATTTCTCACATTGGTTTAATTGGGGTTGTATGCTTTATGCCAGGTTTATTATCGAAACTCCACCTGAAGATCCTCATGAATTGCTTTTTGTCCACAACAGCATCTGGAATGATGCATTAAGGGCAGCAATTGAGGCAGGGGGGGTCTTAAATGAACATCATGGAATAGGGTTGAAACTTAGCAGGCTTATACCGGAGTTATACGGGAATTCTTTTGATATCCTCAAAAATTTAAAGAAATCTCTTGATCCAAATGGAATCATGAATCCAGGCAAATTGGGGTTTGGAGTATAAATCAAAATAAAATTAATAAACACAATATGACATCAATATCGAAAAATAATTTAGATACCATAAAAGCTTGCCGGTACTGTCCGATGTGCAGGCAGTCCTGCCCTTCAGAATTCATAAGTTACAAAGAGTCAGACACTCCAAGGGGAAGGGCAATGTTACTGCAAAGCGTTTATATTGCGGGGAAGGAATATGCCAAATCAACTGTGGAAGCTATTTATAATTGCTTTGTTTGCGGCTCGTGTAAGAGTTGGTGTGCAGGTTTCGAGATTGGCGCCTATAACATCCCGGAATTAATCAAATTTGCCAGAAAGGATATAGTTCGGAAAGGTCAAACACTTGAGGTAGTTGAATCAATAAAGGCATCGTTACTTGAAAGTGACAATCCATACCAGATCGTAAAGTCAGCTTCCTTCTCTCAGACAATTGAAGAAAAGAAAGCAGATGTATTATATTTTATGGGATCCGAAATAAATTTTAGGAATCCAGAAATTGCCCGGGCGGCTATCAAAATATTTAATCACTTGAATATCTCCTATACACTTCTTAAAAATGAGCCTGAGAGTGGAAAGATCCTTGACTTGCTTGGCTATCCAGATCAGGCTATTATAAAAGCCGGCCAGATTCATTCAAGAATAATCAATTCAGGCTGTAAGAAAGTAGTGGTTTCTGATCCTCTGGCTTACGATGCCCTTAAGAATGACTATCCCGGATGGGGCTTCAAATTTGATCCCAAGGTGAAAATCTTGCATATGTCAGAGTATTTGGCTGAATTAGTCAAATCAGGAAGTTTGGAGCTAGCTAAAACAACTGGGAAAATAACATTGGCCGATTCTGAATTCTTAGGTCGATTTAATGCTGTTTTTGTAGCTCCACGGGAAATCATAAAATCTTCTGCAGGAGATAATTTTGTGGAGATGCGCTGGAATCGCGAAAAATTACTTTCAACCGGTGAGGCTGCCTTTACCTTCAACGATCGGTTATTTACACAAGGTGATAAACTAGGTGGAAAAATCAGAATTCAGGCAAATGATATAGACTGTACAATTATAATCACCTTATCAGCTACTGCCAAAAATAATATTGGCGATCATGCTGATATTAAAGCAGTCGATATAGCTGAATTTGTGGCAGAATTGATATAATCAATATTTTCTAATTGAATTGATAATGAATTAAATAGATTTTCAAATTAAAACAAATAAAATTTAAAGCTATGAGTTTATTGAAAAAATATCAACCAGATTACGGCTATAACCAGGTTGTGGCCGAAGGTGAATCAGGTCTGAAAAAAGCCATATTCGATACCTTGAAAATGAAGGCAGGCAGCTCCTTTTCAGGGAAGACAGAAACAAATGAATCTGCTTTTGTGATCATGTCTGGAACTTGTACTTTCTCTGGAGATGATTTTAATTTTGAGCAAATAGGTATCCGTAAAGATGTATTCTCAGGTAAACCAACAACAGTCTATCTGCCATGTCATACTCCCTATAAAATTGACGCGGAAACTGAAGTCGAAATAGGGATATGTTCTGCAGGTTCAACTTTAAAATCAAGCCCGGTTTTAATTGGTCCAGATGATGTCACAGAAGTAAATCTCGGTGTTTTAAATTGGACCAGAAAGGCTTATTTTATCATTGACCAGAAAGTAAACGCTGAAAATCTGTTCATCGGTGAGACTTTAATTCCACCTGGAAACTGGGCTTTTCCACCTCATCGCCATGACAATGATAACTTACCTGTGGAAGTTGATATGGACGAGATTTATCATTTTCGGATAAATCCGTCATCCGGTTTTGGCTTACAGGTCACTTATACTGATGACAAGTCGAGAGATGATGCATATCTTCTTCGCGACGGAGATACAACGATTTTGGCTGACGGATATCATCCAGTTGGAACCTCCCCGGTGGATTCCTTATATATGCTTTGGATGATGGCCGGTGAAAAGAGGCTTTTCCTGTCAAGACCTGAGGATAATTACAATTGGGTAATAAAGTGTGAAAATTTACTCAAGACAAAACGGTGAAGAATATAGAAATTGCCGGACTAGGCTTCTGCTCTCTGGATTATTTGTACATTCTTCCTCATATTCCTATGGATGAGAAAGTTGAAATAATTCATAGTTTGGTCCAAGGTGGTGGACCTGCTGCGACTGCAATTGTGACAGCAGCCCGACTTGGTGCCCGGACAGCTTTTATTGGAGCTGTCGGGAATGATGATCGGGGATCAGAAATTATTCAGGGTCTTAGTCAGGAGAATGTAAATACATCCTATATTCAGGTGAAAAGTGGCGTTGAATCACCAGCTGCATTCTGCTGGATTGAAAAAGAAAGTGGGAAGCGAAGCATCGCGTGGACCAAGGGAACTTCACTTCCTATGGATCCGGATCAGGTTGATCCTGAATTTATTAAATCACTGAAACTATTGCACCTTGATGGGCATAATGTGGAGGCAGCCATAAAAGCGGCCCGCATTGCTAAAGATAATGGGGTGATCGTTTCATTGGATGCCGGGACATTGCTTCCGCATATTGATATCCTTATTGGGCTTGCTGACATTTGTATTGCTTCCGAATCATTTGCAATTGGCTACTCTGGAGAAACAAACATTCATAAAGCTGTCGAAGAAATGTTTGCAACTGGATGCCTTATTGCGGCAGTAACGTGTGGAAAAGAAGGGTTATTGGCCGTAACAAAAGATGGTACTATTCAAAAAGATGCTTATGATGTTCCAGTAGTTGATACTACCGGGGCTGGGGATGTTTTTCATGGAGCATTTGCATATGCTTATATCCAAGGGTGGGAAATGGATAATGTCCTGGAATTTGCCAATGCTTGCGCAGCCCTAAAATGTATGAAATTTGGAGGAAGAACAGGTATCCCAACATTTGAAGAAGTTAATGAATTTTTATTTAAACATAATTCTAAAAAGATATGCCATTAGTTACATTAGCAACAGCTCTTGCAATTGCTAAAGAAAAAAATATTGCAATAGGGGCTTTTAATATTGGAAATTATGAAAGCTTAAAAGCAGTTATTGATTGTGCTTCAGAAGAAAAACTTCCTGTAATTATTCAAATATTTAACCGTTTGTTTAATGACGATAAAGCACGCGACTTTGCTGCACTGGTAAAGGTAATGGCAGAAAATACAGATGTTCCGGTGGTATTGCATCTGGATCACGGCAAAACCATTGATCAGGTAATACGGGCAGTGCAATATGGTTTTACCTCTGTGATGATTGATGCTTCTGATCTGCCTATGGAAGAAAATATCCAAATGACCAAAGAAGTGGTTGCAATCGCCCATCTGCACGATATTTCAGTAGAGGCCGAACTCGGACGATTACTTCCGAAAGGAACTGTTGATTGTGAAAATTTTCTCACTGTTCCTAAAGAAGCTTTGGAGTTTGTACAACAGACAGGAATTGATGCACTGGCTGTTGCCATTGGCACTTCCCATGGATTTTACAAAGAAGCACCATTTATTGATTTGGAAAGACTGAAAAAAATATCTGATCTGGTAAAAATTCCGATTGTATTGCATGGAGGTTCTGATACGCCAGACGCTGATGTTCAGCAATCTATCAGGTTTGGAATCCGCAAAATAAACCTTGCCACCGAACTCCACAAGGTTTATATTGATGCAACGGCTGTCCAGGCAGAAATTCACAAGACAAAATTTTCGCCTATTGATGTTTATAATGTTCCGATATATGAAAAAATGAAAGAATTGGTGAGACAAAAAATGAATCTTTTTGCTTTAAGATCCTAAATTTACATCAAAATAAAACCTAGATAATGATCAAGATTGGCCTCTTCATCCCCTGTTATATTGACCAGTTTTATCCCCAGGTTGGGATTGCCACATTGGAATTACTCCAAAAGATTGGACTGAATATTGTTTATCCGTTGAAGCAAACCTGTTGTGGTCAGCCACTCGCCAATAGCGGGGCTGAACGGGAGGCTATCCCGGTATGCAAAAACTTTGTCCGGAATTTCAGTGAATTTGATTACATCGTTTCCCCTTCCGGAAGTTGCGTTTATTATATCCGTGAGCATTACAATATTCTGGATCAGACAGATCAGGTGAAAAAAGTCCGTCAAAATACCTATGAACTTTGTGAATTCATTATCGATGTGCTGGGGATGGAGGATTTAAAGATTGAATATCCTCACAAGGTGGGCATTCACCAAAGTTGCCATGGTTTACGGGGGCTCAAATTGGGGATACCCACAGAATTGGCTGCCAAACAATTTTCCAAAGTTCATCAACTTCTTGGGAAGGCAAAAGGAATTGAGATTATTTCCCTTGACAGGAAAGATGAATGTTGCGGATTTGGAGGGACATTTTCAGTAATTGAGCCTGAAGTATCGGTCAAAATGGGTAAAGAAAGGATTCGTGATCATCAGATTAATGGTGCCGAAATAATTACTGCAACCGACATGTCTTGTCTGATGCATCTTGAAGGAATTATCAGACGACAAAACTGGAATACCAAAGTGGTACATATTGCTGAAATTCTAAACTGCAACCGGCTATGAGAGGACATTCTGAGAAGGCAGCTCAATTCTTGAAAGACGAAAACCGGGCCGACTGGCACGACCAGACCTTATGGATGGTTCGCCAAAAACGGGACGTGGCAGCCTGGTCGGTTCCAGGGTGGGAAGATTTGCGGGAAGAGGCTTCTCAAATAAAGGATCATGTACTATCCAATCTGGACAATTATTTACTTCAATTTGAAGAAAAGGTCATTGAAAATGGGGGAACTGTGCATTGGGCAAGTGATGCACAAGAATTTAATGATTTAATTCTCACGATCATCCAAAAGAATAGAGCGAAAAAAATTGTAAAAAGTAAGTCGATGCTTACAGAGGAGTGCGGACTGAACCCGTATCTTGAAAAGAACGGGGTGGAAGTTGTTGACACAGATCTCGGAGAACGGATTATCCAGTTTCGGAATGAGCCTCCAAGCCATATTGTTTTACCTGCCATTCACCTGAAAAAAGAAGAGATCGGAGAGTTATTCGAAGAAAAACTTAAAACAGCAAAAGGCAATTCAGACCCGCAATATTTGACAGCTGTGGCACGGTCCCATCTTCGTGAAAAATTTCTTGCCGCTGATGTAGCTATCACGGGGGTTAATTTTGCCGTCGCCGACACAGGAACAGTCGTTGTTTGTACCAATGAAGGGAATGCAGACATGGGTGTTCACGCTGCAAAGGTTCAAATTCACTGCCTGGGGATTGAAAAAATCATCCCCGGGACAAAAGATTTGGCTGTTTTTATAAGGCTGCTTGCACGAAGCGCTACTGGACAGCCTATAACCACTTACACCTCTCATTACCGGAAGCCAAAGCCAGGTGGGCAGATGCACGTGGTTATTGTTGACAATGGAAGATCAAAACTCCTGGGTAATGAAACCTATAGGAACTCTCTTAAATGTATCCGGTGCGGAGCGTGCATGAACACTTGCCCGGTTTACAGGAGGAGTGGCGGACACAGTTATAATTATGTAATCCCAGGTCCGATCGGGTCAATTCTAGGTCCCGATTCGGATATCAATAAATTTAAGGATCTGCCATTTGTCTCTACGCTTTGCGGATCCTGCACCAATGTTTGTCCGGTAAAAATTAATATTCATGAGCTGCTTTATGATTGGAGACAGGAAATAAGTGAACAGAAAATTTTACCTCTTTCGAAAAGGTATTTAATGAAGATAGCCGGGATTGTTTTAGCTCATAATACCGTGTACAACCTGTCAGGAAAGGTTGCACGTTGGGCAATCAGGAATTTATCCGGGAAGTTGATATACCACCGAATCAATGTCTGGGGAAGGGAGCGTGAATTGCCCGAAGCGCCCAGGGAATCGTTCAAACAGTGGTACAGGAAAAATTCTTTGGAAAGGAGGTCGGGAAATGAGCAGGGATAGTATTTTAAAAACAATCAGGCAGAATAAACCTGAGTTCACACCTTTACAGAAATATCTGGAGGTTACTGATCCAAAATCGGGAAGGGAATTGCTGGAAATCTTTGAGAAAAGCCTGAACCAAGTTGGGGCACAGTTTATTGAATTAAGTCTGAATGAAGAGATTGACACTTATCTTTCAATCCATTTTCCGGAAGCACACCAAATCGGCAAAAATGGATTTTGGGATCAATATGGTGCTGATTGTTCCAAAGAGAAACTCGATCAAATTGATACAATTATCTTGGAAGGCCAATTGGGAGTTGCCGAGAACGGAGCGATATGGCTGGATGAATCTGATTTTCCAAATCGGTTGGTCCCCTTTATTGCTCAAACGTTCATCGTCAGATTGGATTCCGGGAAGATTCTAAGTAATATGATGGAAGCCTATTGCCGGCTCAATTTGGAAAATACCGGATTTGGGGTGTTTATATCAGGTCCATCTAAAACCGCAGATATCGAACAGAGCCTGGTCTATGGTGCGCATGGGCCAAAAAGTCTATTGGTAGTGATTTATTAACTAAATAGATAAAGGTGCAGTAATTTACCTCATGAATATTCCCATCATAGCTGTAAGCATCACTGATCTTTGTGCCATTTAACCAATAAAAACAAATTATATACAAATGAAAGTCATTAATTATCTGATGTTTAGCCTCCTTTTTTTTACTTCAGGATTACTAATAGCTCAAAATCCATGTTTCAGAGGTACCGTTAAAGAAAGCCTGATAGTGAAGAGTACTATTCTGGGACGGGATATTAAATACTCAATTTATCTTCCATATGATTACAATACTTCTAACCGATCCTATCCGGTACTTTATTTACTTCATGGCTCAACAGATAATGAAGTATCCTGGATTCAGTTTGGAAATATCAACTCTACGGCCGACAGATTAATTGCTTCCGGTGAATCTGCTCCAATAATTATTGTTATGCCCGATGCCGGTTTGACATACTATATTAACAATTACAACGATTCGGTTCGCTACGAGGATGCTTTTTTCGCAGAATTTATCCCAATAATCGAAAAAACTTATCGAATCAGGGAAGTTAAGAGGTTCAGAGCTATTAGTGGATTATCAATGGGTGGATATGGTTCGTTACTATACGCTTTCAAACATTCCGATATGTTTGCTGCATGTCTCGCATTTAGCGCAGCAGTTCGTAACGATAGCCTAATGATAAAACGACTCAGACTTGGTGAAGGAAATTCAAATGAATGTTATGGAAAATTGGTGGAAGATACCTTACCCGAAACCTGGAGAAAAAACAGCATCCTGGATCTGGCCGCCAAACTCCCGTTAAAACAGCTCAATTCTGTTAAATACTATATTGATTGTGGCGATAAAGATGAGCGCATACTCGGAAATTCACTCCTCAATTTTACTTTAAATGCCAGGAAAGTTACACATGAATTTCGCGTTCGCGAAGGCGATCATAATTGGAGCTATTGGCGACAGAGTATGGAAGACGGATTAAAGTTTTTATCCCCCATTTTTCAGAGGTAATATTGACAAACTATTGAAATTAAATAATTTATAATTTGTTCAGGAATGAAAAGCAATCGTAGAAATTTTTTAAAACTTGGCGGTTTAGCCGGTTTCAGCCTGGTTGGGGCTAATATTTTAAAGGCAATTGAATCTCCTACCTCAAAAAATATAAATTCAAATCTTGATAGTATCAGGGACCAGGCAGTAAAGCAGCGGAGCCAGATATTTAACATGTGTGGTTATGCAGCTCCTAAACTTGATTCTATTCGGGTCGGCTTTATCGGTCTGGGAAACAGAGGTCCAAGCCATGTGTCTAATTTAAGTCTTATTGAAGGGGTGGATATTAAGGCATTGTGTGATATTCTTCCAGAAAAAGCTGAAAAAACCAAAAAAAGCATTGAGGGAGCTGGTTTTGCTCCTGAAATTTATACAGGCAATGTTGATGCCTGGAAGAAACTGTGCGAAAGGGAGGACCTTGATTTGATATATATTGCGACTCCCTGGAATATGCATACTCCGATGGCTGTTTATGCCATGGAACAAGGAAAACACGTTTGCATTGAAGTTCCTGCAGCAACGACATTGGAAGAATGCTGGCAATTGGTTGAAACTTCTGAAAGAACTCGGAAGCATTGTATGATGATGGAAAATTGCTGTTATGATTTTTTTGAACTCTTAACGCTAAATATGGCCAGACAAGGATTCTTTGGCGAAATCGTGCACGGTGAAGGGGCATATATCCACAATCTCCTAGGATCCAATTTCAGTAAAACCGTTTACTGGGATATGTGGCGTCTCAGGGAGAATGCAGACAGACGTGGAAACCTTTATCCTACACACGGACTGGGTCCAGTCTGCCAGGTCATGGGTATCAACAGGGGTGATAAATTGGATTATCTGGTATCTATGATGAGCAAGGATTTTCTGATGAATGAAACAGCAAAAAAACTGGCAGTAAGTGATGGATTTTACAGACCGTATGTCGATAGACCTTATAGGGGTAATATGACGACTTCTACCATAAGAACAAGTTCAGGCAGGACTATCATGGTCCAACATGATGTCACATCGCCGAATGTTTATTCGAGAATTCATAAAGTAAGCGGGACTAAAGGATCTGCGCTGAAGTATCCCCTGCCAGGCAAGATCTCTGTCGAAGATAATTGGGTATCAGAGGAAGAGTATAAGGCAATTGAAGAAAAATATACCCCTGAAATAATTAAACGGATTGGTGTAATTGCTAAACAGGTTGGTGGCCACGGAGGTATGGATTTTTTAATGGATTGGCGCACAATTGATTGTTTGCATAATGGATTAGCTTTGGATCAGGACGTCTATGATGCAGCTTTATGGAGTTCTATTGCACCTCTTAGTGAATGGTCGGTTGCAAACCGCTCAAATTCCATTGATATACCTGATTTCACTAGTGGATCATGGAAATCGAATCTACCCATAGATTTGTTATTAGAAAAGGGAGGTAACACAGGAATTGTTCAAAAAAATATCAAATAACAATTAAAACAAAATTCAAATGGATAAAATTACAAAAGATCCCGCATCTGTAATGACAGAAAGGGTCACATCGGTAGACTTTTTTCGGGGCATTACCATGTTTCTCCTGATCGGTGAAAGCACCCGGCTGTTTGGTCACCTCAATTCAATTGAAGGGAGTAGTATTATGAAGTTTATTGGTACTCAACTCAGTCATCATGAATGGCATGGCCTGCATTTCTGGGATCTGATTCAACCTTTTTTTATGTTTATTGTTGGAGTGGCCATCCCCTTTGCAGTTGCCAACAGAATAAAAAAGGGGGATACTCATAAACAAATATTACACCACGCGATTAAACGTTCTGTTCTTCTGTTATTTTTAGGATGGGCATTATATTGCATTGAACCCGGCGAAATCGGTTTCCGTTTTCAGGACGTACTGGCACAGTTATCGGTAACTTATCTGGTTGCTTTCCTAATTATGAGAAAAAGTTTTTCCTTTCAGTTGATTTTTACCTTGGTGATTCTACTTTTGACAGACCTTGCCTACCGCTTTTTCCCGGTTGATGGATTTAATCATCCCTGGGTGGCTTATGAAAATCTGGGTGCATGGGTAAATATTAAGATTGAGGGTGTAGATAAAACAAGTATCTGGGCATCGCTGAATGCTATCCCAACAATTGCTCATACTGTTTGGGGGGTTTTATTCGGACAATTCCTGATGAGTGACCGTCCGGCGCGAAAGAAAATTCAGCTCATGGTGATTTGCGGCCTCGCCGCCTTATTGGTAGGATTCTCGCTTGATTTGCTGGATATAACACCGATTATTAAGAAGATAGCCACATCCTCTTTTGTATTTGCCAGCGGTGGGTGGGCCATCCTGGCTCTATGCCTCTCTTATTGGCTCATTGATGTGAAGAAGTTATTTGCCAGGGGATCAAAGTTCTTTATCATTGTGGGAATGAACTGTATTTTTATTTATCTTTTTTTTGAAATCGGAGGCGCCGAATTGGTAAGCAAAATATTTATTCCTTTCACAAAAGTACTGTTTGGCTGGGGAGGAAACCTGACTGTAGAAATAATGACAAGTCTAGCTGCTTGGGGATCAATGTGGTATATCTGTTTTTGGCTATATAAAAACCGGATTTTCATTAAAATATAAAAGACATCTTTGAACCTTATTTAACTATAGCGACATTATTTTGGTGACATACTTATTTTATAGTTGGAGTGATTTTTCCCTGGTTAACAATGTTAAAGCTTAGAATCCAAGTTATGAAATTACTACAGATATTTACCCTGATTTTTTTAATTTCTGCTGTGTCTGGGCAAGAAACTGTACAATGGCGCGGACCTTATCGCGATGGAATATATCCTGAGAAGAACCTGCTGAAAAAATGGCCCGAATCAGGACCAACAATCGATTCCGAAATTTCTGGAATAGGGAAAGGATATTCACAACCAGTGGTTTATAAGGGAATTATTTATGTTACCGGAATTAAAAAGGATACAATGGATGTAATTTCGGCTTATGATCAAAGGGGCAAATTGATTTGGGATCAAAATTATGGACGATCATGGCCAAATTCTTATCCCGATTCCCGATGTACCCCTACCATACAGAACGATAAAATATACTTGATAAGTGGTATGGGCGAAGTTTGCTGTCTTGATGCTCGTGATGGGAAAAAGGTATGGTTTCAGGATGCTCAAAAAGAATTTCAAGGAAGATCTGGTTTTTGGGGTATATCAGAGTCTGTCCTTCTGACTGATATGGCAGCTCTTTATGTCACAGGAGGAGAGGAGACGACAGTTGTATCTTTCGACAAGATAACAGGCAAATTAATCTGGAAAACAAAGAGTGTTGGAGGCACCAGTTCATATGCTTCATCTCAACTTATCGAACGCAATGGGATGAAAATCATACTAGCAGAGACGGCAAATAGCTTGATTGGAGTTAATTCGGCTGATGGAGAGATCCTCTGGAATTTTGATCTTACTCCGTATGAGCTTGGGAATTGGGGAAAAATTAATCCAAATACCCCAATATATTATGATGGTGATATTTTTGAAACAAGTGGTTACAATCATATTGCCATCATGATTTCTCTTTCGGCAAATGGAAGATCCGTGTCATTAAAATGGAAGAATGAGGTTATAGATACTCAGATTGGCGGTGATGTGCTGTTTGAGGGTAATTTATATGGCTCCAATTGGATTAATAATAACAAAGGGAAATGGGTGTCAGTCAATTGGCAGACTGGCAAGACAAACTGGGAAAAATGCTGGCATACAAAAGGTTCTATAATTGCAGCAGATGGTTTACTTTATTGTTTGGAAGAAAAAGGTGGGAATATAGCCTTAGTTCAACCTGACTCAACTGATTTTAAAATTATCAGTACTTTTAAATTTGATGGAGGTGAAGGCCCATTCTGGGCTCATCCTGCAATTTATGATGGCAAACTATATCTTCGGCACGGAAACATACTTCGAAGCTATAATATTAAGAGGTGATCTTTTACTATAGGTGGACTCCCTAATAACATTGTCTGCTCATCACTGAGTCAAATTGGTCAAAAAAATCAGTGTTAAAAATTTGTCGATTTAAGTTAAATGGTTTTGATTATTTTGTTGGCCGAAGATGGCCAGGTAATCCATAACAACTAAATATCGAGAGTTCAAATAAGCAAGCCGGAAACTTTAACCTCCATGTTACCCTTAATACGCTCTGTGATTTTAGAAGACCGTGTTAATTTTAATCTTCTCGATCTTATTGATTCACCGTACCTGAGTGGTCAGGATTTCAGCGTTGTTAAACTGTGAAATTTTAGTTGGAGAAGATCACTAATATTCGGTAAATTATATAATAAAGGAGTAATTGAGGAAATCGAATTACATTGAAAGATACTGATAAACACTTCCTCTACTTATGTTCAGTTTTGTTGCAATCCCCAATATACTCATTCCCGATAATTTCAGTTTTCTGATCTTCATTATCGTGCTTTCGTCAAGTGTTGGACGACCGCCAACTCTTCCCTGCTTGCGAGATTTTTCCAAACCTGCTTTAACACGTTCGGATATGCGTACCCTTTCCTGTTTGGCAAGAGTTGAGAGTAGAGCAATAATTACATCTTTAAAGATGCCTGAGCTATCGATATATTGCTCAGTGTACGATTTGTACGCCACACCATAATCATCTAACATCTGTAAATAATGAATGGTCTTCCTGGTACCCTCACGCGTCAGCCGATCTAATGCAAAGAAAAGTACCATACCAAACTTTCTCATGGATGCATCTTTCATCATCCTGTTGAATTCTGGACGAATCGGTGAAATACCTGAAATTATATCTAAATACTCACCGTAAATTTCGTAGCTCATCTTCATACAATAATCCCTGAGGATAATTAACTGATTGGTATTATCTGATGTTTCTTTAGAGACTCTTGAATAGATGGCGATTTTCACGTGGGATGGATTTGTGTTCATTAAACGTATCAAAAATTGGCCTTCAGAAAAGCCTAATTGTAAAGGGTTTTTAATTTCAGTTTTGGTTGCATAAAAAACATATGTTTTTTGAACAGTCTTTTGCATTGATTTGTCATATCGATTAATTTTAAATATTGCTCATAAATATGTGTAAATATATCTAATCAAAATTAATGCACCTAAATATGTGCAAATATATGAATTAAATATCTCTGCTCATAATTATGGACAAATAAATATCTTTACATCAATAATAAAATCAGCTAACAACTCCCGCTTACAAATGGAAACAAACGTGAAGAAATACCGGCCACCAAAAGAGATCAAGCCAGAGCATCAGGAGTTGATGTCGAAAATTGGGAAAAGACTTACTGAGGTAAGATTAGAGAAAAAGATCAGTTCCTCTGGGCTTGCTAAGGAATTGGGTATATCCCGCAATGCCTACCACTTGATGGAGGCTGGGAAAATTTACTTCAACGTATTATCCCTTTTACAGATATTGGATTATCATCAGATTCCGGCAACAGCTTTCTTCGAGAATTTGTAAAATGTTTCTATTCCCCTGAATATTTTAAGATTTGTGCGATGAACTGTGTGTGGGTAGTATAGAAGAGGCAAATTCAAGCGGATTTTTATTAAACAGCGTTTATTCACTGAATTGTCTGTAAAATATCGGAGATATTAGCCATCAAAACATCTGTTCTATGTTCTTTTAGGGTCGGTTTAAGCTAATTATTATCCAACCAGTTGCATAATTTATTACAAATTGAGTATTTATGATAAACTCTTTATCATGAAAACTAGACCTACGCCCCAGAATCAACAAAAAAGATTTGAAATAATTGCTACTTATCTTAGAGAAATCCGTTTGAATGAGAATATGACCCAGGGTGAGGTGAGCCTAGAAACTGGACTCAACCGTAATACCATTTATCGGATTGAAGGAGCCAAAAATTATTCTGTTCAAACTTTATTTGTTTTAGCTGATCTCTACCAAATATCACCATCCGAAATATTTTCTATTCTTGACTAATAGCTGGATGACAATAACTGATGCCCAACCCAACCAGCTTTTTTTGGTTTTCCCCTTTATTAATATTCTTTTTCTTCTCTCCCCCCACACTTAGGCCAAGGTTTGGTTTGGAATGAAGTGACGACATGACAAGATAAAATGGCGGGTTGAAACAATATTAAAAACAGTGACAGTCAGTTGTCAGTACCCCACTTCTACACTGTCACTGCTATTAAAATCATCTTAAAAGTCTAATTTATCGTGTCATCTTGTCTACCCTGAGTATCTCCAATGTTAAGAAATCATTAAATATTCATCTTTTGGAGGTATCTCCAAGTCAATTGCAATATTTAACTTTTTTCTGAGGTATTTATCTGCAGACGGGATCTAATTCCTGCTTTTAGATAATATGAAAAAAATAGAAAAAATGGAAGAGAAAAACTTTTCCAAAACCAAAATTAGTATTTCGGTGGATGATTCATTCCACGAAATTCTGAAGCAAAAGGCCAGACAAGACTATGTCAAGGTAGCCACGTGGATTCAGCAGTTTCTTATGAAGAACCTGTTGGATAAAAATAATGGTGCAGAAGTTAAATGTTCAACCAAAGATGGAAAAGAAATGGATTAACCAATCAATCACTGACGATAATAAGATACCAGCTATCGGTTTATCAATTATTCCAGTATCAACCTCAAAAGTACCTTATGGTCAATGGGGAGAACACCAATCAACAGAAGCACCAGTTCAAATCTGGCATGATCATTTCCTTAATGAAGGTACAGTTGGAATCATATGTGGGATGGTCAGTCGGTGCTTAGAGTGCATCGATTTTGATCTAAAAAATGACCCTTATAAGACCATATGGAAAGAATTTGTTGATCTTATCCCCAAAGATCTTTTTGCCCGCCTAATTGTCCAGACAACTCCCCACGGTGGCTTTCACGTAATTTATCGTTGTAGTGAAGTTGTAATTGAAAAAAGCCAAAAACTTGCACTTCACATCGACAAAACTGTAATCATAGAAACCAGGGGGGAGGGTGGCTATTTTTGTCATAGCAAAATCAACAATCAAGTTGTTCAGGGTAAATTTGACTTAGAGAATCTTGAGGTTGAAATTCCCATTATCACGGCTAAAGAGCGGGAATTCCTTCTGGAGTCAGCTCGATCATTAACCCGTTATTTTCCTTCTGCTGTGAATGATTCAAAAGATAATGCTGAAAAACCTTACCGTTATAAAGAGCCAGCAATCAATGATTTTAATGAAAAATATGATATTGTTAATTTATTGATTAAGCATGGCTGGAGTGTTGTAAAAGAAGACAATGAAAAGTTATATCTTCTCCGTGAGGGTTCATCCGCTGCCTATTCCGGATATTATTTTGTAGCGAAAAAAACCTTTTTCTGCTTCTCCACCAGTACAGAGTTTACCCAGGGCAAAGCCTACAACCATTTCCAGGTACTTCAGACACTTGATGGTAATAATGACTATCGATCAACACTGAGATTATTGCCGGAATATGGATTTCAGATAGAGAATAGCAATATAGGTGCAAAAACATCTAAAATTAGTGCGGATGATATTGCCAAATTCTTAAATGACAATGGAGTAGTCTTTGATTCTTTCATACAGGATTTGACCATTAATAACAAAGTCATCGAAGAGATGAAGTATAATACCCTTTTTATTGACCTGAAAAAACACTTTAACAAGGAAATTCCCCGCAGCAAATTCGAGGAAATCATTAAATCTGATTACATAAATAAATTTAACCCGATTGAAGCATTCATAGAAAAACATAAGGATCGGCATCCCGTCGGTATGTTTAAGCAGTGGTTGCAATGCATGGAGTTGAAAAATAAAGCCATTGATCCTGGTAGTGTTGTTCATTTTCTGAAAAAATGGTATACAGGCATGATCGCCCAGGCACTGAGCGGAGAGTATCCAAACGAATTCTTCTTGACGCTTTTGTCTATTCAGCAGGGTATTGGCAAAACATCATTTTTGCGCAAATACACCCTTCCATCTGAATTACAGAATTACAGAGTGGAACACTCTTTGAGCACTGACGATGACTTCAAGGTGATTATGGCGCAATCGTTGTTGGTAATAGACGATGAAATGGACGGCAGAAATTATGAAATGGACCAAACCTTTAAGTCCATTCTGTCCACCAAGCTACTCACAATGCGTCGCAAATATGACCGTCGTATAAGCACTATTTCACGTCGTTGCACATTTGCCGGTAGTGGGAACAATTTAAGTGTTGTTCGTGAACAGCAAAATCGGAGGATTATACCTATTGAAGTCAAGAAGTTCCATTATGATAAGCTCGATAAGCTTGATTTGACCGACCTATTCATGGAAGCGTATCATTTGTACGCAAATGGTTACCATTACTCATATACCCATGATGACAAGACAATACTACAGGAGTTGTATAGCGATTATGTGGTGCAATCTGATCTGGACATGATAATCGACGAAAATGTGGAATTGCCTGATACGATAAATAATGTTTTCGCAATTTCATGTCTGGACCTTGTGACAACACTATCCAGAGAATACCCTGCATATTCCAGAAGGATTAATGTTACAGCTGTAGGTAAACTCATGAAAGAGAAGGGTTTTAACTGCGAACGCAGAGGTAAGGCCAGAACACAGTGTTACCTCATAGATAAAAACAGCAAAATTGTTGGACTAATGGGCAATAATAATGTTACCTGGGAATTACTCCCTGATAATCAACTGGATAAAATAAATAATAATAAAAAAATTAATAATTAACCATATGAATAAAATAAATATTACATGCTTATCAATAGAAGGACCCACACAGAACAATAATAACAATGCTCATAATTTGTTCTCCCCGCATTTTACAGATGATGTTTGCCAAATCAATGAACAGACAAATAAAACAATTGATAAATATTACGTGAATGAGCTGAAGGACAGACTACATAAAGAATTGGAAAGTTCAATATTACAAACGAAAGAAAGTCCTAATTATATAGTAGATCCAGTATATTACGATTTTAAAGTCCAATGTATTGAAATATGGCAGTACGTACTTGAAGTTTATTGCCACGATTTAACCTCCAGGCAATTGTTCGCAGTATATTCCTGTATAGACAGCTATGTACGGAATTGCGGCCCAGATGAGAGAAGAAGGATAATCGTCCAACGATTAGCTTCGATGCCAGCCCCTTTCGAGTACGATGTAAATGATCAATTTATCCGATTAATAGCGAATAGCACAACTTTTGAATTCAATCAATTAATAGAACTTCTCCTCTGCTCAGAGGCAATTAAATATTGCTGTTTCGTTAAAAGAGATAATCGGATCTATTCATTAAAAGTTCAGGAATCATCGATAAGTGTTTTTGCTCATCCTGATAATGACGAGAAATATGTCTATACCATTTTGTCTTGTCCAACTAATCCCAATATAATCGCTGATGATAGTTCGTTTGTAAAAGAATCATCTTCCGAGTTATTTATAATCGAAAATGGCAGATCTTATTTCCGGACATTGGATCATACCATGGATGATGAAATTATTAAACTGTCACAGAATCATCCGGAAGATATCTTTTTCACTCAAATTTATTGCGAGTCTCTGGCTGAAAACACGTATTCTTCGGTTGAATTTTATAATGGTGTTCGAAGGGAATTCAAAATTCAGCATGGATGCCAATTTCTCTGGATTTCGCCATTTGATGTACCGGACGAAAAAGATTATTCCGATTTTAAAAAAGAGGTAGTGTTATTCACGATGAGTAAAAATTCCCGAAATGGAAATGATACCATAAAAAGTGGGACTTCAAATGCCAACGCAAAGAATTATTACTGCGTTAATAGAAATACGTTAATATGGGAGAATGATTTATATAGATGGACTGCAACACAAAATGCATTTTGCTATTTCAGTACCTCCGTTGAAATTAAAGAAAAAAAGCTCCAGAATTGGTGTCAGCGGATTCGAAAAAATGAAGAAGATGTTGTTGGTAAGTTTAATCCGATTGAAGTAAAGGAGTTTCATTATGACAAAGTTGATCAAATAGATTTGACCGACTTGTTTATGGAGAGCTATTGCTTATATGCAAATGGCCACCACTACCCCTACATCCCTGAAGATAAGGCGATTCTTCATGAGTTATACAGCGATTATGTTGTTAAAAATGATTTGGATATGATTATTGACAAAAACGTTGATATGCCAAATACGATAAATGATGTATTCGCCATTACGTGCCACGACCTGTTAACCACCCTGTCGCGGGAATATCCTGCCTTCTCGAGAAGGATTAATGTAACAGCAGTAAGAAAATTGATGAGAGAGAAGGGATTCGATTGCGAACGTTTGGGTAAGTCCCGGACACAGTGCTTTTTGATCAATAAGAACAGCAAGATAATCGGACTAATCAGCGATAACGCCAATTCCTGGCATTTACTGCTTGAAAATCAGCTAAATAATATAAAGAAGAATAAAATTAATAATTAGTATAATGAAAGATTTAATTATCAAACAAATATCGGTGGAGGAACTTGGTGAATATAACGATAGATTTGCCAACGTTTTGTTCACGCCCAAATGGTCAAAGGATGATGTGCGCCAAATGATCGAAGAATCAAAAAGACCTTATAAAAAATTCGATGTGGAAAATCTAAAGACCGAACTTTCCAATGAAATAAGGATTCGGCGCATTCATGCTCACAATAAAATGATTCATGAAAATGACCGTATTTACCAAATAGAATATGACATGTTAAGTAACCAACATGTTATTCTTCTTATGGTTGGATGCTATATGACTGCGCGACAGTTATATACGTTGTATTGCTGCATGGACAGCCATTTAGAGCATTGTGTTCCAAAGGAGAGAAGAAGGCTATTGATTCAAAGAATTGGTTCACTACCCGATCCTTTCGAATATGATGTAGACGATCAATTTATTAAGTCTATTGAAGATTCCAGTTTATTCCGATTTAATGAGCTGATAGAATTACTAATAAACTCAGAGGTAATTAAAAATTGCATAATGCCGTTAAAATCATCAAATGTTTTGGAAGGCAAAGTCAGTTCTCCGATACCGCTTAAATATAAGCATAGTTTTGTCTATGCTGTAATATCAAGTCCTACTAATCCGGGATTTATTTCTTATGTTAATTCTTTTTTGTGCCGCTTGTCCGGTGAATTATTGTTGATAGAAAACTGTTGTGCTCATTTTAGACGAAGTAACATATCTATGGATGATGAAATAATCAAACTCTCTACACGATTTCCAAAAGTTACTTTTGTCGCCCAAATTTATGAAGACTCAGCAACCAATGGTTTCTGCCGGCGCACTTCAGAATTTTCAAATGGTATACAACGAGACTTGAATAAAGTCCCTGGCTACCATTTTTTTTGGATATCACCCTTTGAAATTCCAAACCATGAAGATTATTCGGCATTTAAAAGGTATGTAGAAAATTACATGTCCCAGCTGGATCATATGAAAATTAAGGGTGAAAGTAGTGTTACTTGGAATGATGTTTCGAAAATAAATTCGAATAATTATTCCTACAAAAAACGCAATATAATCGCGTGGGAAAATGATTCCATTAAATGGACCGCCATCCAAACAGGGATATGCTATTTCAGCGTCTCTGTTCAGATTAAAGAGAGTAAATACAATTTCTTGTGGAAGGAAATAAATAATGCGAAGGAGGAAGTTTATGATATATGGTTTGACGAATTTGATGAGGACGAAGATTATGACTAAATCTTCAAGTGATTTGTAGGGATAAGGAATATTAAAGAATTTAAGCTTCAATAATTAATAATGCAGCTGAAACCTCTTTTCTCTTCTGTTTTTTTTAACATGGCTGAATTAATGATCTCCATAGTCTATTCAGAAAAATCCTGGGTCTTGTTGGCTCAGGATTTTTTTTCATTCAAAGTGTAATCGCTTCTTTTTGATAGCACGAATGTACGATGGTTTATATTTTAAATTTTTAAGTATTTATATAAAAACCAATACTCATGGATGATATAAATAACTTAAAACAAATTTTAAAAGAGGTTATTGCCGAATTTTTGATTGAAAATCATGTGGACACTGCCCCATACCTTACCAGCCTCGAAAAATATTTATTGTGGGTCGATAAGACTGGCAGGGGAGAGAAGCCAATCAAATTAACCTAATCGCACATATTAAAAACATGGGATTTAACTGAGCAGGATTGGACAAGCGACCAAACTTTAGAAGAATATCTGGATGACTGTTATATTGGCGAATTTTGGAAAACACGGGAACAAACTCTTGAATGCATCGGGATTTATTAATTCAAAGAAATATTCAAGCAGGAATAAAAAAATAAAAGGATTCGAACCTGTCTAATTTTCTCCAAATTGGATGAAAATTTGGGCCTGCTTAAAATAAATTATTAATCCCCAAAACGATCAAAATTAAAAACACTTTTACCATTATATTTACCACATAAAAAAAGCCATTGTAAATACCTGATTTACAATGGCTATAATTTAAATCCGTCGGGGTGACAAGATTTGAACTTGCGACCCCTCGCCCCCCAGACGAGTACGCTACCAGGCTGCGCTACACCCCGAATTGGATCCAAATGTGAATACGGCTGCAAAAGTAATCCTGTTTTCCCGTTTTGCAAATAATTCGAACCGATTTATCCAAAATTTGGTGAAACTTCCGGAAATTGTTCTGTATTCTAAATAAAAGTAAAATAACTTGGTTTCTTTTACTGGAAGCTTTACATTCCCATATCAAAATTTCAGATTTAATTTACACTAGCAATTAATGCTGATGTGAAAATAAAAATTAACTTTGAAGGAACATAAAATAATAACAATATGGAATTTTTTAAACCTATGAATATATCAGATAATCAGCCTGTTGGAGGTAGGGTTAGCGAAGAATCAGAACATGTAAAATGTTTAATAATCGGTTCGGGTCCTGCAGGATTTACTGCAGCGATTTATGCAGCCCGGGCAAATCTTTCTCCGGTTTTATATGAAGGATTACAACCCGGAGGGCAATTAACCACAACAACCGAGGTTGAAAATTTCCCGGGATATCCACAAGGCATTACAGGCCCGGAAATGATGGAGGATCTGAAGAAACAGGCCCAACGTTTTGGAACAGATGTACGCTGGGGTCTTGCTACGGCAGCCGATTTCAGTGGCCGTGTTCATCGTATTACCGTTGATAATTCGAAAACAATAACTGCAGATACGGTGATTATTGCTACCGGAGCCACTGCCCAGTATCTGGGAATAGCGGATGAAACCAAATATGCCGGTTCGGGTGTTTCAGCCTGTGCTACCTGTGACGGATTTTTCTATCGGGGGAAGGATGTCGCAGTTGTTGGGGGAGGGGATACTGCTTGTGAAGAAGCCATCTATCTTGCCGGTCTTTGCCGCAAGGTTTACCTGATCGTCCGGCGGGATGTTTTAAGAGCCTCAAAAGTGATGCAGGAAAGAACCCTAAAAACTCCCAATATTGAGATTTTATGGAAACATCAGACCAAAGGGTTATTTGGAGAAGGAGTTGTCGAAGGGGTGACGCTCATAAAACACAAAGGTGAATCGGATGAATCGGAAGTAAAGATCAATGTTGACGGATTCTTTCTGGCTATTGGACATATACCCAATTCGTCCATATTTAAACCCTTTATTGAAACGAATGAGGTGGGATACATCAAGACGATAGGTGATTCTTCAAAAACAAATGTTGAAGGAGTATTTGCCTGTGGTGATGTAATGGATCATGTTTACCGGCAGGCGGTCACTGCGGCAGGATCAGGATGCAAGGCAGCAATCGACGCAGAAAGGTATCTTTCTGAAAAACTATGATATATAGCCCTGGCAGGATTCTAAACCCTGTCAGGGCTATATTAGTGATAATATTGTTCATAAAAAAAGAGGCCGTCTCAAAAGTAAAATGAGACGGCTTCTTTTTTTTTGCGCAATACTGATTCAACTACGAAAATTGATTAATAATCTTGTGGATTTTTTTTTTTCAATCGTACAGCCTTTGGGATGGCTCTGAATTTGACTTGGAAGAAAAAAAAGGCTAAAAAGATGGCTTATCCAGCCCGTTTAGCAAGATTATGAGCTAAAGCCAACAATCCTATTTCGATCTCGGTCTTTTCTATTCCCTTTAATAAGAATCGCTTAAAGCCTTTATTATACTTTATATTTCCGAAAACAGGTTCGACATCTACGCCTCTTTTGCGTCGGTAATACAATCCCTTCTCACTTTTAAGTAATTCTGTGGCTTTTGACTTATAGTTAGTTAGGTTTTGGTTCACAACCAATATTTTGGTCCCATCCATCTTGTTACATATCCCGCGCAATGGACAGCCTTCGCATCTAATTGCCTGATAATTTTTATATTGCTGAACAAAACCTGTTTCTGATTTCCTGTTATAGATTCCGATGTAGCTCATCTTTTGCCCCATTGGACAATAATAGCAATCTTGTTCTTTGCTGTAATATAGGTTACCGGTTATCGTATCCTCTTTCTTGCGTTGATCTTTGTTAAAATAGTTATACTTGACATATGCTTCTATACCTAACTTTTCCAGCAGACCGTAGTTCTCTTCTGATCCATATCCTGCATCAGCTACCACAGCCTGGGGAAGAGCCTTGTAAAGTTTGGTAAACTGTTCGATATGTGATGGCAACGTTTTGGTATCTGTAGGATTTGGATGATTGCTGTAATTGATAATATATTGATTATTAGTGCTTATTTGAACATTGTACCCCGGTTTTAGCTGACCATTTTTCATGTAATCTTCCTTCATTCGCATAAAGGTTGCACCCGGATCTGTTTTGCTAAATGAATTTCGATTGCCCAGGATTTTCTCCTGATGCTCATACCTTTTCAAGTTCTCAGGCCAATGTTTGCGGGCATAATTAAGCTTTTTTTTTATATTTTGATCAACCTGTTTGTCTTTGAGCGCTTGATCTATTGTGGCAATGGTCTGTTTTACCTTCTCTGCTTCAATCGCTTTAAAATCGGTCACCTCAGCATTCAGAAGCTCATCTTTAGCGACTTGCTGTGTATACTCCCAAAGAGATTTTAGTTGATCAGCAATCCTTGCTTTACTGGTCTTGATTGCATTCCCCCAAACAAAAGTGTAACGATTGGCCCGGGATTCTATCTTAGTACCGTCAACATAAATTTCCTGAAGACTTACATGTCCAGACTCAACTAAAAGTAAAACTACTTGCGCAAAAATTTCTTTAAGTACATCTTTCAACCTTTCGCTCCGAAAACGATTAAGCGTATTATGATCAGGACGGTTCATCCCACTAAGCCACATAAAATGGATATTTTCTTTAATGGCAAATTCCATTTTACGGCTACTGTAAATATTGCATAAATAGCTGTATACTAATACTTTTAACAACATTCGGGGATGATAACTTGATGACCCGCCACCTTTATACTGGTGTAGTAAGGTGTCGGCATCTATCCGATCAATAATCTGATTAACCACGCGAACCGGATGGTTAGGTTCAATAAGTTCATCCAGGGAGGGAGGAAGAAGGATGAGCTGGTTTTGGTTGTAGTCTTTAAATACGACCATGGTTTTATGTTTTATTATGAGTCCAATATACTAATATTGAACTATATAACAAATAAAAACCAACGAAAATAATCAAATTTAATTAACTGTATTATTAACAAAAAAGAGGTTGTCTCGACTTTTGAGACAACCCCATTTTTTATGAAATTATAGGAAGTGATCAGGACACCTGAGCAAATTTGTTGGTGGCATATTTCCCCGCTTCAAGATTTTTACGGACCGCGGAAAAAGCCTGGATCGTATATTCAACATCTTCCAGGGTGTGAATTGCGGTAGGAATCAGGCGCAATAATAACTGACCTTTCGGAATAACCGGATAGACCACAATCGAGCAAAAGATATTGTAATTTTCACGCAGATCCATCACCACATTGGTTCCCTCTGGTACACTTCCGGAAAGATAAACCGGAGTAACGGGTGAGTTGGTGACCCCTAAATCGAAATTTTCTGCCTTTAGACCAGATTGAAGTGCCCTCACAATATTCCAAAGGTTCTCCCTTAACTGAGGTTCGGTACGGATAAGCTCAAGTCGTTTTAGTAATCCGATAACCATAGCCATAGGAAGCGATTTGGCAAATGTCTGGGAGCGCATATTATAACGTAAATAGTCGCACACCTCTTCGCTGCTGGCAATAAAAGCACCGATTCCGGCCATCGCTTTTGCGAAAGTTCCAAAATACATATCGATCTGATCCTGAACACCAAAGTGTTCACCAATCCCAGCGCCTGTGGCGCCCATAGTTCCAAAACCATGAGCATCGTCTACCAGAAGTCGGAAGTCAAATTCATTTTTAAATGCAACTATTTCATCCAGTTTTCCAAGATCACCAGCCATACCGAAAACGCCTTCGGTGATAACCAGTATTCCGCCACCTGTTTTTTGGGCCAAAGTCGTTGCATGTTCGAGTTGCCTGCGAAGACTCTCCATATCATTGTGGAGAAAAACAAACCGTTTACCCATATGCAGCCGCACTCCATCAAGAATACACGCATGAGCCTCAGCATCATAAACAATTACATCATTGCGACCACAGACGGCATCAATAATCGAAATCATCCCCTGATATCCAAAGTTAAGCAAAAATGCATCCGGCTTGCTTACAAAACTGGCCAATTGTCGTTCCAGTTCTTCATGTGTACTGGTTTGCCCTGACATCATCCTGGCACCCATTGGGTATGCAAGACCATACTGAGCAGCTCCAATGGCGTCAGCTTTTCTGACTTCGGGATGATTGGCAAGACCGCAATAATTATTCAAACTCCAGTTAAGCACCTCTTTACCTCTGAATTTCATCCGGGATCCAATGTCTCCCTCTAATTTAGGAAAAGAGAAATAACCATGAGCCTCTTTCTGATATTGACCTAAATTGCCCTTGTCAGTTTTAAATTTTTCAAAAATATCCACGATTGTTTTGATTTTATTTTTAAACTATGCAAAAGTATACTTTTTTATTTTGTCAAAAAAACGGAATTAAAATTACTTTTTGAATTTCAAAAGGAGTGATATCAGGATGAATATCACTATACAAACCGCTATTCCATAAATATTTAAAGCCAAAATCAGGGCTGCCGAGATCCCCAGGAAAATAAACCGAACGCTATTATCACCCCATGTTAGAGACTTAAATTTCAGTGAAAACATTGGGACTTCCGAAACCAGCAATAGTGACATTCCAATTGTGATCACCATTAAAACCCATGGCTGAAGAATAATATTGTCAATGAATTGATATTTACCATGAACCATAATCAAGGCCAGCGCTGAAATAAAGATCGCATTGGCCGGAACGGGCAGGCCAATGAATGAATTGGTCTGCCGGGTGTCAAGATTGAATTTTGCGAGCCTTAATGCAGACATAACTGGTATGAGAAGAGATGATGAGATGCAGATCATTTCCCAAAATGACAAAGCCGATAAATTATCTACTTTTACATTGATACCAAAAAGAGAAGATTCCTGCATGACCATCATGATCATTCCCGGAGCCAGTCCAAAGGAGATCATATCCGCAAGTGAATCAAGCTCTTTTCCGATTGGAGAATAGGCCTTTAGCAAACGTGCAGCCATACCATCCAGAAAATCAAAAATTGCCGCAGTAAAAATAAAGAGTACGGCAATGGTCAATTCCCCTTTAATCGCGAAAAGCACGGCAAGACTACCTGAGACGATATTTAAACAGGTTATAAAATTGGGGATATGTTTACGAATCATTTTAGCCAATTTATTGCAAATCAGCGATAATTGTCTGGCTTCCAATTACATTCTGGCATAATTCCACATTTACCTTTGTGCCAACGGGAAGGAAAAGATCAACGCGTGAACCAAAACGGATAAATCCAAGTTCATTTTGCTGATTGACAGCGGAATTCGGTCTTGAGTAGGAAATAATCCTTTTGGCAACTGCACCTGCAATCTGACGGACCAGTATCTCTGTTCCGTTTTCCATCTCAATAACTGTGGTTGCCCTTTCATTCTCGGTGGAGGATTTAGGCAAATAAGCCGCCATATAATTACCCCGGTGATGTTTGAAATATTTAACGATTCCCGGAACAGGAATCCAGTTGATATGAACGTTGTAGACTGACATGAAAACTGAGACCTGAAGTCTTCGATCTCCAAAATATTCGGGCTCAAAAGTCTCTTCAATAACCACAATCTGACCATCACAGGGAGACAATACACACTGCGGATTTAATTCAATCGTGCGTCTGGGATAACGGAAAAATCTCAAAACAAAAATCAGTGCCGGAGTAGTTGCCAGAAATGTAAAACAGCGAAAATAAAGCTCTTCGGTCATTCCGACAGCAAAATTGAGCAATAGCCATATCAGGAATGCTATGGCAATAACCAGAAACCCTTCTTTGTGAATTCTCATAAGTTTGAACAATAGTTGCGCAAATTTAAGAAAATAATGATCAGAGAAAAAACCGGACTACAAAATAAATCACAGGGGAGGCAAGTAATATGCTGTCAAAACGGTCGAGAAGCCCTCCATGACCAGGCATAAATTTGCCCGAATCCTTCACTCCGATACTTCGCTTGATCATTGATTCAACCAAATCTCCAAACGTACCGGCGATGACAACCAGCATTGCCATAATTGCCAGCAATACTGGGCTATACTGAGGAAATATAAAAGTCAAAATCCATGCGGCAATCAAAGCTGTGACCACACCGCCAATCAAGCCCTCCCACGATTTTTTCGGGGAAATTCGTTCAAATAGCCGGTGACGCCCAAACCTTACACCCAATAGATATGCGCCGGAATCGCTTGCCCAGACAAATATAAAGAGGCTGATTAACAACTCATAATGATAATTTATTAAACCCTTAATTTCGTGGAAAGCGAGGAAATTTAACAGCGAGAACGGGATGGTAACATAGATAAGACCGAAGGCAGTCAATGCCAGATTTGCTATTGGGTCTTTCTTTTTTCGGAAAAGTTCATAGATCGGGAAGGCATAAATCAGAGGCAGGAGATAAGTGAAATACTTGTAATCTATTGATTGTTTGGCGGATAAATAAGATAGGATGAAAATGATTAAACCGGCAGTCAAACCGGCGTAAACTTGCGGTGAGTATCCTGCTTCGTGACATAAAGCATAAAATTCCCGTAATGCAAAAACCGAAATTATCAGAAAAAGTATCGCAAACGAGATAGGTCCCCAAATAATGGCCGCAGTCAATACTGTTGCAAAGAGAAATCCCCAAATGGTGCGCGTATGCAACTCTTTCAATGTCAGCCCTTTTTTAATTGTTCAAGAATTCCGATAGCCTGCATTTCATTTTCATCCCTGACATATATTTCCGCGTCGCCCCACATCACATAGGAGGAATCTTTATGATTGATAACGACTGATTCAATCCCGTTATCCTGCAGAATGTCACTTGCTATTGAAATAAGATAATCCTCAGTCGTAACAAAGACTTTTGTCCATCCCTTCTCCATGATAAGAAATAATTAAATTTCGGGTTCCGGTTCTTTGGTCGCAATTGCAGCTTCTGCCTCAGGAGCCTCTTCCTCTTTCTTTTTCCCCCATGGACGTACTCCAAAGATCTTCTCCAAATCTTCGGTGAAGATCACTTCGCGTTCGAGGAGTAGTTCCGCCAATTGTTTATGTCCATCTGCATGTTTGCGTAAAATATCTTTTGCTCTGATAAAAGCTGTATCAATGAGTTCTTTAATTTCAGAATCGATCAGTTCAGCTGTTTTTTCACTGTATGGTTTGCTGAAACTATAGTCACTTTGACCCGTGGAGTCGTAATAACTAACATTTCCCACCTTTTCGCTCATTCCGAAATAGCAGACCATGGAATAGGTCGTTTTAGTCACTTTCTCAAGATCGTTCTGTGCTCCGGAGGAGATTTTGTTAAAAACAAGTTCCTCTGCAGCTCTGCCTCCCAAGGTAGCACACACTTCATCCAGCATCTGGTCACGGGTGGTAATCTGACGTTCTTCAGGAAGATACCATGCAGCCCCTAATGACTTGCCCCTTGGTACTATAGTTACTTTTACCAGTGGATGCGCATGCTCAAGCAACCAGCTAACCGTGGCATGACCAGCTTCGTGATAGGCTATGATGGCCTTTTCATCAGCCGTAATAATTTTATTCTTTTTTTCCAGACCACCTACGATCCGGTCGACGGCATCCAGGAAATCCTGTTTTTCAACCTTTGTTTTCTGTTTACGCGCAGCAATAAGGGCGGCTTCATTACAAACATTGGCAATATCTGCGCCTGAAAATCCGGGAGTTTGTTTGGCAAGAAATTGAACATTCACATCTTCGGATAAGGTAAGTGGTCTGAGATGAACCAAAAAGATCTCCTTGCGATCCACCACATCGGGTAGTTCCACATGAATCTGGCGGTCGAACCGACCTGCACGCATCAGGGCTCTGTCCAGGATGTCGGCCCGGTTGGTAGCCCCTAAAATAATAACTCCGGAATTGGTATCAAAACCATCCATTTCCGTAAGGAGTTGATTTAATGTATTTTCCCGTTCGTCATTTGATCCCATGTTTGGATTTCTTCCCCTGGCACGGCCAATTGCATCAATTTCGTCAATGAATACGATACAAGGTGCCTTCTCCTTGGCTTGTTTGAAAAGGTCCCTAACCCGTGATGCCCCAACTCCAACAAACATCTCCACAAAATCGGAGCCTGACATGGAGAAAAACGGCACATCCGCTTCGCCGGCCACAGCTTTGGCCAACAACGTCTTTCCTGTTCCTGGTGGGCCTACCAGTAATGCCCCTTTGGGAATTTTTCCGCCAAGCTTCGTGTATCTTTCGGGATTCTTGAGAAATTCTACAATCTCTTCAATCTCCTGTTTTGCTTCAGCCAACCCTGCAACCTCTTTAAAACTTGTGCTGACTCTTGATTCTTTATCAAAAATCTTAGCCTGCGATTTTCCGACATTGAAAATATTACCGCCGGCACCACCACCTTTGCTCATCCTTCTGAAGACCCAGAACCAAACGGCAAGTAGAACAAGCGGAAAAAATAACCAGCTCAAAATCTCACTGAAGTAGTCGTGCCTGATTTCGTAGGTTAAGGTAATTTTAGCATTATCCCCAAACTCGGTCTGAGCATTCTCGAGATTTTTCTCAAAGACGTCAACTGATCCGATTGTGAAGAAAAAATGGGGGCCGGTTTTTGCCGGGGCTCCAAAGTTTTGATTGAACTTACTTTTATATTTTTCGTAAGAACTCTCTTTCAGGTAAATATCTGATTGTGACTTATTAACGACAACTATTTTTTCGATGTCTCCATTTTTAAGCATTGTATTTTTCACTTCCTGCCAACTGGTTTCAACAGGAGTTCCGCTGGAAGTATAATATTGAATTGCAATAAAGGCAATCACTACAATCCCATAAATATACATCAGGTTGAACTTAGGTGTAAGCTTTTGTCCACCTGCCGGTTTTTTCGGTCCTCGCGGAGTATTTCCGCCACTATTCCCACTATTTGTTGTATCCTTCTCAGCCATAATTAATTAAATGTCAGCGTCTATATTGTAAATTTTTCCGTCAGCCCATAAACTTTCAAGATCATATAACTTGCGTATGGGTTCCTGAAATACATGAACCATAATGTTTGCATAGTCAAGTAATATCCATTGCGCCTGATTATAACCATCGCGATGCCATGCAGGTTCATTTTTTAGTTCTTCTACGGTCTCTTCTACCGAATGGGCAATTGCATCGACATGAGTGTTGGAAGTTCCATGGCAAATGATGTAGTGGTCACATTCTGTATTACTAAGTGTTTGAAGATCAATATCGATTATATCAAGCCCTTTTTTGCGTTGGATACCTTCGATAATTGCTTCGATTAAATTGACTGAGCCATCCTGAATGGCGGAATTAACCATATTGAATTTTTAACGTACAAAGATAATTCTTTTGCCTGATAGATAAATAAAGAAATGATCTTGTAAACTTCTGAAATATTAGTTTTTACTTTGACCTCTTTAATCTATCAGGTAAAATAAGGAACGAAATGATCGGATCAATTGTTCATCGAATCCATGAAACAGATTCAACCAATAACTATGCCGCGAATCAGTTACTGACAAAACGTCTGCCGGAAGGGACTGTTTTTATTGCTGACAGTCAGATTGACGGACGGGGACAGGCTTCCAACAGGTGGGAAAGCGAGCCAGGTAAGAATTTAACGTTTAGTATTCTTCTCTACCCCGAATTTTTGGAAATCAGCAGGCAATTTGAACTTTCCAAAGCGATTTCACTGGGAGTAGCTGATTTTCTGAGTGAACTGACTCCGGACGTATCGATCAAATGGCCTAATGATATTTACCTTGAAAACAGGAAGGTCGCCGGAATATTAATCGAGAATTCAATACGAATCAATAAAATATTTTCGGCTATCGTAGGCATTGGTTTAAATATCAATCAGATGGTATTTTTTAGCGATGCTCCCAATCCGGTTTCTCTCCGCCAAATGACTGGCCTTGATTATAATCTGGAAGAATTTCTATCAAACCTGTGTCTGAAGATTGATACCCGTTATGGTCAGCTTGGCAACGGACAATTCAGTCAGATTGATTATGATTATACTCAAAAATTATACCGAAAAGGCACCTGGTCCAGGTTTTCTGACAAAAATGGCGATTTTGAAGGAAGAATTCTGGGAGTTGATCCGATTGGTCAATTACGGATTGAAACCAAATCGGGAGAAATTAATAAATATCAGTTTAAGGAGGTTTCTTTTAGCCTATAGGCTATTAGGCTGTAGACTATTAGGTTACAACTTTTAAGATATATTGGCTTTAGATTGCTGGGCTTCAAGAAAATATCAGAGAGAGTGTAACCCGGGTTCTTTGTAAAAGGGCAATCGTCCCAGAAAAAACGGTGCAGCGCACCGAAATATTTGAATCTCATTTCAGCTATTATCAGAAATTATTTTCAGTTAAAAATTAGAGTCAGGAATACAACAACCCATAATGCTCATTCCATACCTGATTTATTTGCGAATAAAGAAATGCTAAAATCAAACCTAAGATCAAATTCCTTAACCTTTAGCCAAACAGTCTACAGCCTAACAGCCTATCCTTCGTACTGCACCTTGCTTAGCGCCTCTGCAATATGATTCACTCCATCCGATAGGTGCTTTCCAACAAACATTTTAATCATGGGATTTAAATCTGCATGCAGTGTAATTTTGACTTTACAATTACTTTGGTCAACCTGTAAAAGCTGGATCCAGCAATTCACCTGAAATGGAACTGATTGGTTTCCTGTAAGTTTGATGAGTTTGAATGGGTCACGTTCAGTAATCTGGACCCCAATATTACCGATTGGACTGATTGAAAAACTGCATTCATCGGTTGTTGCCTTGAAGTTTTCAAGCTTCACGTCAGGGGCATTCGGATACTGATTCTTTAATTCACTCAGCCGGTTTGGGTCAAAAAGCGGTTCAAGATTCTTCAGGTTTGAGAGATGTTTATACACAGTCTCCTGAGGTGAAGCAATAAATTTTACCTCACTTACATACTTTTCAATTCCCATTTTCCGATTATTATACGATGATCATTCTTAGCTATTTACCCCAGGTTTCAGGACTCTTTCTCCAGTTGTTCAAGCTCTCAAGTTGTGAGTCAGTAATTTCACCCGAATCATAGGCCAGTTTAAGGAGAATATTGTAATTACTCAGGGTTGTAAGCTCTATATTAGCATCCTCGAAATTTTGAGTTGCAAGGGGAAAATTATAGGTAAAGATGGCAAGCATACCAAGAACCTCGGCTCCAAAATTGCGGATGGCCTCAGCTGCACTTATTGAGCTTCCACCTGTTGAAATGAGGTCTTCGATAATTACCACTTTAGTTCCCGGCTGAATATCACCTTCAATAAGGTTCTCAAGTCCATGACCTTTGGGTTTTGACCTGACATAAATAAATGGAAGTTGCAATGCTTCAGCGACTAAGACTCCATGCGCGATAGCCCCGGTAGCTACGCCGGCAATAGCTTCCGCATTCGGGTATTTTTCCCTGATCAGTTGCACAAACTGACTGCATATAAAAGTTCTGGTTTCCGGAAATGAGAGGACCTTTCGGTTATCACAATAAATAGGAGATTTCCATCCAGAGGCCCAGGTAAAGGGGATATTGGGTTGTATTTTAATCGTATCGATTGCTAACAGACGTTTAGCTACCTCAATTTGTGCGTTTTCCATAATTTCTGTGACTTTTCAATTTTATGCAAAAATAAGAAGATTTTTGGCTTCAGGCTAATTTATTCAACGACAATATCTTAATAAAACATTAAATTGAGATTATATCTATTCCATATTATTGTCAGATTAAAATTTGTAATATCCAGATTAATAACAAGATAACTTAAGTGATGCCTGAAATGCCGTTCACCTGAAATCACCGGGTTTGAACTGACGCGGTTTATGTTTGAAATTGTAATCCCTTAATAATTTTAAAAATGCTGGTTCAAATCCGTGCGACGGAGAAGGAGCCTGGGAGAGGAGGAGGGTTCCTTCGGGTCCAATCAGGTAAAAGACTGGTGTAAATGAAGCATTATAATTGACAATCAATTGCTTTTGCCGGGATCCGTTGAGTAATTCCCAAGAGTAACCTTTTGTTTTCCAGAGGTTTGAAGCGTGAGAGAAATCATCATCGACTGCAACGGATACGATGGTCAGAATTTGTCTTAATCGTTTTTCAATTGAAACAATAGAGTCAGTTTCAACCCTGCAATCTGAACTTCCACTGTTAAAAAAGGAGAGATAAACAAATCTACCTTTGAATTGATCAAGTGTAACCGTCTCCTTCTTCAAGTTGGAAAGGCGTAAGGTTGGAGCCTTTTCACCTGTGGCAAGAAGTTTAAGTTTAGATTTTACCTGCTCTGCAATTGGTTGAATCAGCGGCGATGTTGTTTCGGATTGGGCCATTTCTATCGCTTTCATAACTCCTTCCTTGGAAAAACTTGCGGTATAATAACTTTCATACAACCCTTTTAGTACGATCAATCCGGCAAATTCCCTTTTAAATCCTTTTGTTTCAAAAAAGGAAACGAGACTATTATAATCTCCCGAATTAATGAAGGTGGTAATCTTCCTGTTCTGATTATTCTGTGATTGTTTCCTCAGAAAATCGGTAAAGAGGAGATCAAAAGCTTTTTGATAAGCCGGATGACCCGGGTGGATGGATTGAGTGGCAAAATATTTCTGAATTACGGGTTCTTCATTCTTCTGATATACCCCAAATTCCAATTCGGTAAAAGTATATTTCTTTAAAGTTGTAAAATAGGGGTTCTGAATGGAAGCGTACTTTTTTTCGAGTCGGTCAATAATTTCGTTAGCTACCACTTTGGATTGCTGCTGATAAATCGCTGTTGTATTCTTAACAGTTTCAAGGTTATAATCAGTTAGAAATGAACGAACTGCAAAATTCAAATCGGTATTTTCAGTTCCAGGCAACCCAAACCAATAGGGTGTTGGTTTGAAGTAGATACTATGGGCCTCTGCAGAGGTCTTTGGAGAAAAAGGGGGAAGTGTAAGCTCATAATTTTTCCCCGGTTCGATAACCATGGTTCCGCAGAATTTCTCAAGATCAGAATAAATTTCGGTTGTTTCATTGACAGAGATCAGGAGTGAAAATGCTCCGTCACTGGCAACCTTTGTGGTGGCTAACTCTTGTTTCTGATGAAGGATGGGGTCAGGAATGGTGTAAAATGAGATCTCTTTGGAAGCATAATCGGCCGCTTTGCCATATATTAATATCTTCTGGGCGTTAAGCTGAACTGTGATCAGAGCCAGAATCATCACAGATATAATCTTGTTCATCATTAAACGTACTTGGATTTTATTCGTCATAGAATTCCGAAATATCCAGACAAGTTGGGAGAAACTGCGACGCGTCACCCTTGTGGCGGAGAATATCCCGGACAATTGTTGAGGATATGGATGTTGTCTCGGGGGTTGTGAGTAAAAAAACTGTTTCTACTTCAGGGTACATCCTTTTATTAATCTGGGCAATAGCCCGTTCATATTCAAAATCGGAAGAAGTTCGCAACCCTCTTAAAATATACTGGGCATGGACTCTTTTACAGTAATCGACGGTCAATCCGTCATATTTGCCTACCTTTATCTTCGGCTCGTTTTCGAATACCCGCTTAATCCATTCTTTCCTTTTAGCCAGAGGGTAATAGGGTTTCTTATCTGAGTTGTAACCGATCATGACGATGATTTCATCAAACAACGGCAAGGCACGTCTGATGATCGATTCATGCCCTAGGGTAAACGGGTCAAATGAACCCGGAAATATCGCAATTCTGTCCATATCAAATGAATTATCCTACAAAAATAATAAGAAAAACGGGACAATCCGATAATTAGGCAATTAGGCTATTAGACTGTTAGGCTATTAGACTATTCGGTAATTAGGTAATTAAAAGCGAATAACTTTAATTACAGGCGTTATATTTAGCAGCTTGTATTTGGCTGTTGCCGGTGAGCCTGAATGCCTGTAACTAATTGGCTCATATTCTTAATCCTGATCCTTGAAATATGACTGTCTTCAGGATAAAACCCGCCAGTAGCCAGCTTGTAATTACCAGATGCTTTATTTTCAATGATTTATGCTGAATGCCCCGTCAGTCTTAAAACTAAAAATTCCAACATATATCAGTATAAAAAACGCATTTTTTTATTTTCTTTACATTACAAGAAGCAATCAAGATGACAGAGCGCGACATTATTGGAATTTTCGGCAAGATGAACTCTGGTAAGAGTTCTCTGATGAATCTTCTGACTCAACAGGAGACCTCAATTGTTGATCCTACGCCCGGTACGACTACGGATACAAAAATTACTCTGGCAGAAATTCATGGACTGGGGCCAGTGAAAATTATGGATACTGCAGGTTTTGATGAACAACTTCTCCTTGGGGATAAAAAACGAAAAAAAAGCATTGTGGCATTGAAGGAGTGCGATCTTGTTTTATTGGTTATCGATCCCTCAACCGCCGATTTTGATCCTGAACGGGCCATTGTGGCTGAAGCCCGGAAGCTCGATAAGCAAATTATCACCGTTTATAATTTGTTCAGGGAATGCGACCGGAATAAAATCGCTGAGAATGAGGTGCTGATTGATAAATTGGGAAGTTACCCTAAAATCATTTTAAATGCCCTTGACCCCGGGTATCGTCAGCCATTACTCGAAACGGTTCTGAACAATTACATCCCCCGAAATCTGACGGTTGAGCTTTTACCTTTTGTGGAATCGGGCGAATTCTATATCCTGAATATCCCCATGGATGAAGAGACTCCGCCAGGCAGATACCTGCGTCCCCAGGCCATGGCCGAAGAGTATATTACCCGGCATTGGGCATTCCCGGTTTCCTACCGGATGAATCTTACTAAAGCCAGGGCAGGTGATCCTTCGGAACGGGCAAGATGGAACGACTTTATAAACAACTTCACAAAAAGGCCCAAAGCCATTATTACTGACTCTCAGGCTATGGATATCATGAAAGATTGGACACCTGACGATATGGCGCTAACGACCTTTTCGATCATGATGATCAATTATATGAGCAGGGGAAGGCTGCCGGAGTTTGTGAACGGAATCAGGGCATTAAATAATCTGAACCCCGGAGATCATATTTTAATCGCCGAAGCTTGTAATCACTCCCGGATCAAGGAGGACATCGGTACGGTTCAAATCCCAAAACTTCTGCAAAAATTTTATCCGGGTATTGTGATTGATCATGCCTTTGGGCGGGAATTTGTGGATGATCTGGATATTCAGCATTTTAAACTGGTGATTCACTGCGGCGGATGCATGATTTCGAATCAACGCATGGTGGCCCGCCTTCGGGATCTTAATTCCACCGGCGTACCAATCACCAATTACGGGATTTTTCTCTCCTATATGCAGGGAGAAAAAACCCTTGAAAGAGTGATTAAACCATGGCTAAGCGATTGAATGATTGATTATTATTGGTACATTGGTCCGGGTGAATAGAAAAGTAATTCAAAATGCAAGAATTAAAAGGCAAAGTGCCAAACAGCTTACGTCGGAAACAAGATTTTCTTTTGAATCAACCAATTTGATTTTTGCATTTCATCTTTTGCAATCTATAATTATTTAATATCCTATTATGACCAATTTGCTGAATGAGCAAACCGCTCTTATCCTGATTGATATCCAAAAGGGATTCGACGACATTGAATATTGGGGTGGACAACGGAACAATCCGGAAGCGGAGGAGAACGCCTCTAAACTGTTGGCTTTATGGAGAAAGGGTGGCTTGCCTCTCTTTCATGTCCAGCATTGCTCATCCAATCCAAACTCAAGACTGGCGCCGGGAAACCCGGGGAATGATTTTAAGGAGATGGTTATGCCCGTTAATGGTGAGCCAATCATCCGGAAAAGTGTAAACAGCGCTTTTATCGGCACCGATCTGAAACAGCAACTCGAAAAATCGGAGATACGCAAAGTTGTATTTATTGGCCTAACTACCGACCATTGTGTTTCGACATCAGCACGAATGGCCGCGAATTATGGCTTCGATACCTATGTCATGTACGATGCGACTGCAACCTTCAACAAAAAAGGGTTCAAAGGGGAAGAATACTCCGCTGAACTGATTCACAACACCGCCTTGGCAAGCCTCAAAGGTGAATTTGCGACCATTATCAAGACTTACCAGTTATTTTTTTAAGCAGCAACTCTTATACTTTTTCCCTGATCCGCAAGGACATAGATCGTTTCTTCCGACATTGCTGAAGATAGTGGCAAGCATTGGATTTTCCTGGTCAAAAAGCTGTTCCGCACTTTTATAATGGGCTTTCCAGTCACCCCGCTGATGATAATAACAACCAGGCTCATGGGCCTCATCATCAAATAATTCAAGGGCATATTGAAGCTCTTCACGGATAAGGTTTTCGTTAGTCCCTTTTTGGGTATACGGAAGGAATGATTCGTGAAGTTTTTGCACCTCATTTCGGCACGATTGAAGCCGTCTTTCGGCCACATGTACGGCCAGCAAAGGTTTCCAGCCGGTATCGGGATGACTTAGCAGCCTGGAAATCTGCTCTCCGTGAGCCGTGTCATCCGCAAAATAGATCGAATCATAAAGGAAAAGATAGGGGGCATTGCTTTTTTTTGACACCTGCTTTTCAATGGCGTCAAGAAAGGATGCTACCTTTTGGGGATATCTTTCTGAAAGCATCCCCACCAGGAAAAGACCCTGCTCGTCGAGTAAATCCCAGTCGGGAGAATCCGGGGTGGTAAAAAGATTGATCACCGATGCCACCATCCGTTCCGAAGCATGTACTTCTGCCAGAATCGCATACCACAGCGGGAGATTTGGCAGACGCTGATTCAGCATGGCAACGCGCTCATCATAGGCATTATCCAGATGAAAGATGATCTTGTCTTCAATATCCTGGTCATAAGGAAGTGCGGATAAAAATTCAAGCGCCTCAAACGGAACTCCCGAAGTCCGGGAATGGAGTATCGCCAATGCTTCAGATTTTGTCATTTTTTTTATTTTGGCGCAAAGATAAAGGTTATCCTGGGAGAATTATCGAAACAATAATTTTCCGGACCCCATAAAAATGAAGGGCTACCCGAGTGAATATCGAATAGAATTGATCCATATTGCAATTATTTAATGTTAATGGTAAACAATCTGCATGAATATTTGCCATCTTTGTACCACAATTCTAATGGATTGATGTCGGACTCTTTGAATGAAGAAATTATTATCCATATCATTTGCACTGCTAATCCTCCTTTCGGGGATGCATATTTCAATTGCCACACATTTTTGCGGCGATAGAATTTCTGCAACTAAGCTCTCCGTTTCGGGTGAACTGGCATCATGTGGTATGGAAGGTTCCATCGATAAATGTTCCGTGCCTGTAAAGCTGAAAGGAACCGGTTGCTGTAAGGATAAACTTGCGGCATTTGTTGTTGACAATAATTATAATCCGACGTTTTCTGAGTTTAAGGCATTCTCTCAGAATCTTTTGCAGGTTTTTATGCTGCCTGCATTTCTTTCAAACCAGTCACAAACCAGTTTAAATCTTATTTGCACAAATGTGAGTCCGCCTGGGCATTATCAGGTGAGCGATGTGAGCTTGCCCTACATTTGTGTATTCAGAAATTGATTTTAATGTTTTTACATATTGACAAAGAGGTGGCTGACACTTTTTTGTCGATGGATTCTTGGTCCTATTCACAAAAACATTAAAAATCAAATTCTTATATTATGAAAACTGTAAAAATTATCATATTTGCCTTATTGACAATCGTTTTAAGTACACCTTCCATCGCCCAGATGCATGACCATTCCAAGATGGCAGCAACAAAATCCGAAAAACTCAAAGTTTCGGGGAATTGTGAATCGTGTAAAGCCCGAATTGAGAAAGCCGCTAAACTCGATGGCGTCTCAAAAGCCGAATGGGATATCCCGAGTAAAATGCTTTCGGTGACCTATGATCCCTCAAAAACCAATCTCGAACAGATCAGCAAGAAAATAGCTGCTTCCGGACACGACACCGAAAAGTTGAAAGCCGACGAAAAGGCTTATGCCGGTTTGCCAGGGTGCTGCAAGTACCGGTAATTTGGAAATACTACAATTTGAAAATGGGGTAATTTGAAGATTTGAAAAAAGTCTTCAAATCCCTGTTTTTATCCCATGTTCAAATTTTCAAATCCCCAAATTTTCAAATTAATCCCATGTTTAACAGACTTGTCAGATATTTTCTCGAAAACAGGCTGATTACCTTTATTTTCCTGATCACGTTTGTGGTGTTGGGAATGGTATATATGCCGTTTAACTGGAAGCCGCACCTTTTTCCGCGTGATCCAATTGCCGTCGATGCCATCCCTGATATTGGTGAAAATCAGCAGATTGTAGCCACTGAATGGATGGGCCGTTCCCCCAAAGATATCCAGGATCAGGTGACTTATCCCTTAACGACAGCGCTGTTGGGAATTCCGGGTGTTCAAACGGTGCGAAGTACATCGATGTTCGGGATGTCATTCATCTATATTATTTTTAAGGATAACATAGAATTTTACTGGAGTCGCTCCCGAATCCTCGAAAAGCTGAATTCGCTCCCTTCGGGCACCTTGCCGGTAGGTGTTCAGCCAACCCTGGGCCCGGATGCCACGGCGTTGGGTCAGATCTACTGGTACACGCTTGAAGGGCGTGATCCGAAAACAGGTCGGCCAAACGGAGGGTGGAATCCGCAGGAATTGCGAAGCATTCAGGATTTCTATGTAAAATATGGACTTTCAACGGCTGAAGGGGTTTCGGAAGTGGCCTCTGTTGGCGGATTTATTAAGGAATACCAGATCGATCTCAATCCAGAAGCGCTTAAAGCATTTAAAGTATCGGTGATGGAGGTCATGAATGCAGTCAGGAAAAGCAATCTGGATGTCGGGGCCGAGACCATGGAATTGAATAATGTGGAATATATCATCCGTGGATTGGGTTATGTGAAAAACCTCGGTGATCTCGAAGTTTCCGTTGTGGCTGTCCGGAATAATGTGCCGGTGAGGGTTAAAGATGTGGCCCATGTGAACTTTGGACCCGCTACCCGTCGTGGCGGACTTGACAAGGGTGGCGCTGAAGCGGTCGGAGCGGTTGTTGTGGCCCGTTACGGATCGAATCCCATGGATGTGATTAATAATGTAAAAGAAAAAATAAAGGAGATTGAACCGGGATTACCTCAAAAAACTTTGCCGGATGGTACAATTTCCAAAGTCACCATTGTCCCTTTCTACGACAGGACAGGACTTATTAAAGAGACCATTGGCACACTCGAATCGGCCCTTTCGCATGAAATACTTATCAGCATCATAGTCATCATTATCCTGGTAATGAATCTGCGGGCATCGTTGATTGTCGCCGGATTGCTGCCAATCGGCGTATTAATGACATTCATTCTGATGCGGCTTTTTGGTGTCGAAGCCAATATTGTGGCGCTTTCGGGTATTGCCATCGCTATCGGGGTGATGGTTGATATCGGAATTGTGGATGTGGAGAATATCCTGCGCCATTTGGAAATGCCTGAAAATAAAGGGATTCGTGGAAAACAGTTGATTTCTGTGATTTATAACGCGACAACTGAGGTGCGCGATGCCGTAGTGACTTCCATCGCTACCACAATAGTCAGTTTTCTGCCGGTCTTTGCGATGGAGGCGGCCGAGGGGAAGCTCTTCCATCCGCTCGCTTTTACCAAGACTTTTGCTTTGCTGGCTGCATTTATCCTCGGTATTGTGGTCCTGCCGACACTGACCTATCTTTTCTTTTCCATCCGGATCGATGCCAGACGAATTCGTAAAATCTGGAATGGAATCCTGATGCTGGCGGGCTTACTGTTTGTCTTATTCTGGCATACCTGGCCGGCGTTGGCCCTGATAGCAATAGGAATCAATAACCTGTTGGATTTCCGCTGGCCGGAGCAACGAAAGGAATTTCCCAACCAGATCAATATCGGTATTACAGTTCTTGTGGCCTCGTGGTACCTCACAAAGGAGTGGCTTCCACTGGGTGCCCACAACAATATGGTCATTAATTTTCTGTTTGTGGCCGGAATAATAGCTGTTATTCTGGCAGCTTTGATGGCTATGGTTCGCTATTATGAACTAATCATTCGCTGGGCGCTGGCAAACAAACGTAAGTTCCTGATTATACCTGCAGTTACCTTGCTCTTTGGAATTCTGGTCTGGCTCGGATTTAATCAGACTTTCGGTTTACTCGCTTCGGCAGCTGAAAAACTGGGATGGAAGAGTATTCGTCAGAGTGCTTTCTGGCAGTCGCCCGGAAAAACATTTCCCGGAACAGGGAAAGAGTTCATGCCATCGCTGAACGAAGGCTCGTTTCTTTTGATGCCAACCAGTATGCCTCACTCGAGCATTGAAAAAAATCTGCAATATATTGAAACACTTGACAAAAGGCTGTCTTCAATTCCGGAAGTTGATGTTGCCGTAGGGAAGTGGGGACGCGTAAACTCTGCGCTCGACCCTGCACCGGTTCAAATGTTTGAAAACACCATTAACTACCGTCCGGAATATATTCTTGACGAGAATGGGCAACGGGGAAAGTTTAAAGTGGACAGGGATGGGAATTTTGTACTGAATATCCGGGAAATCAGAAATGCGATAGAAATAAATGGAAGTGGGGAAGTTGAAATAAGTAGAAATAAGGTTGAAATAAATGGAAATAAAGTAGCTGTTGAAAAGCTCATGGAGGTAAAGTATAAGAAGGATTATGAGACATTTTTGGTAAATATTGATAATCAAAACTTTATGATCAATAAACCATATTCCAATACCTCAATCAATTTCAATTTATTCCCCTTTATTACCCCCAAATTCAATGTCTTTCAATCTATCTCCGCCAATTTCCATCAGTTTCTTATTCAGGATGAGGAAGGTGATTATTTCCGTCAGTGGAGGCCAGGGATAAAATCACCGGATGATATCTGGAAGGAGATTGTAAAAGTTACCAATATCCCTGGCCTCACTTCGGCGCCGAAGCTTCAGCCGATCGAAACCCGTCTTGTGATGCTTTCGACAGGAATGCGGGCTCCCATGGGGTTGAAAGTGTATGGGCCGGACCTTAATACTATCGAAAAAGCAGGCATACAACTTGAGCTGGCCTTAAAGGATGTTCCCTCGGTAAATGCCGCCTCTGTTTTTTATGATCGGGCAGTCGGGGCTCCTTACCTGGAGATAAAGCTGAACCGCGAAGCGATGGCTCGTTACGGCATGACCGTGAGCGATATTCAGGAGGTTCTCCAGGTAGCTGTTGGGGGGATGGCACTTACCTCATCGGTCGAAGGGCGTGAACGGTTTCCGATCAGGGTTCGGTATGCCCGCGAATTACGCGACAATCCCGACGATATTAAACGGATACTTATTCCCGCAGTAAATGGGGTACAGGTTCCGCTTGGTGATATTGCCGATATCGATTATACCCGCGGAGCTCAGATGATCCGAAGTGAAAACACCTTCCTTAACGGCTATGTTATTTTCGATAAAAACGAAGGGCAAGCACAAGTTGATGTGGTGGAAGAAGCCGCTAAAGTTCTAAAACAGAAAATATCCTTGGGTCAGCTCACCCTCGCTCCGGGAGTTTCCTACAAATTTGCAGGCAATTACGAACATCAGCTAAGGGCCACAAAAAGATTGGCAATGGTAATCCCCATAAGTTTGCTGCTTATTCTGCTTCTTCTTTATTTCCAGTTTCGCACGGTAACAGCTTCATTGATCCATTTTTCAGGGGTATTTGTCGCCTTTGCAGGCGGATTTATCATGCTTTGGCTTTACGGACAAGGGTGGTTTATGAATTTCGCGGTTGCCGGCGTCAATCTTCGGGACCTGTTCCAGATGCATCCCATTAACCTGAGTGTGGCAGTCTGGGTAGGGTTCATTGCCCTGTTCGGAATAGCCACCAACGATGGAGTAATCATGGGAACCTATATTCATCAGGTTTTTGAAACGCGAAAACCCGGTTCAGTGGAGGAAGTCCGCGAAGCTGTTGTAGCTGCCGGATTAAAGCGTGTCAGGCCTGCTATGATGACAACGGCGGTAGCAGTGATCGCCCTTTTGCCGGTTTTATCCTCCTCAGGCAAGGGATCAGATATTATGATTCCCATGGCAATCCCCATGTTCGGCGGTATGGTAATCCAGGTGATGACAGTGTTTGTCGTTCCGCTATTTCAGGCGATGTGGAGGGAAAGGGAAGTAAAAAGAAATAACTGAATTGAAATAAAGGCAATAAATTGAAATACGTTGAAATGAAGTAGGGAAATTAATAGTACGTTGAAATGAAATTAGGGGAAACAAACAGAAATACTTTGGAAACAGGATTGAAATAAATTGATCTATTTTCTTTAAATTTAAGCAGTTATGGAGTATTTACCAAAAAAATCTTAATATCATGGAAAATCACCATTACATCGAATTAAAGGATCTGGAAGTGTATCAATTATCCAGAAGATTATCCTCAATTGCCTGGAAAATATTTTGCAGAATGTCTTTTGAAGACAAAAAACATATAGGAGATCAACTCTTAAGATCTGTTGATTCCGTTGGCGCCAATATCGCCGAGGGTTATGGTTGTTATCATGATCTGGATAAAGTCAGATTTTCATATAATAGTAAGGCTTCTCATTTTGAAGCTTTTTATCCATTGGCTGGAATTATTGTCTGAAAGAGAGAGGATATCCAGGGAAGAATTCGAAGATATAAATGGAAAGGCTTCGATATTACTTATCAAACTAAATAATTTCATTACCGTTACCACTAAAAAAGGCAGGGAATATCATGACAAATCATAAAATCAAAATATTTCTATTAATTTCTATTAGTTTCTATTTATCTGTTGCTGCGTATTCCCAGGATTCTTTATTCTATTACCTGAATATTGCCAGCAAAAATAATCCTGCGGTATTGCAGAAATTCAATGAATACAAGGCTTCACTGCAGAAAGTTCCCCAGGTAGGCAGTCTGCCCGATCCTGAACTTAGCACGGGTATATTTCTTAGTCCTATGGAATTGGTAGCCGGAAAACAGGTTGCAGACATTCGGTTCATGCAGATGTTCCCCTGGTTTGGTGTGCTGAGAAATGCCAAGGATGAGATGAGCCTGATGGCAAAGGCAAAATATGAGTCTTTCCGGGAGGCCAAACTGCAACTGTTTTACATTGTTCAGAAGACGTGGTATGAACTCCAAAGGGTCCGGCAAACCATCCGGATTAATGAGGAGAACCTTAAAATACTGCAATCGCTCGAGCGGCTCTCTGTGGCCAAATTCAAGACCGCCCCGGTAAGCGTAGGTTCATCTTCAGGCAACCAGGTTTTTAATGGGAAATCTGCCTCTGCGGTAGCAGGTTCTTCCGGAATGAACAGTATGGGTGGGAATTCAGAATCGGCTGCCAAAACTTCTGCAGCTCCAATGCCTTCCAGCCCGATGGGTTCATCAGGAGGTTCCGGCCTGGCAGAAGTTTACCGTATTCAGATGGAAATAGGAGAACTTGAAAACAACCTGAGCCTTTTAAAAAGTCAGCAACAAACTATATCCGTAAGGTTTAACAGTTACCTGAACCGCTCCCCAAAACTGGAAGTGATCGTTCCGGTTTTGTTGAGCACTGATTCACTGATTCATTCACTATCAGCTGTTTCAGACAGTCTGTTTAGCCAAAGCCCAATGCTGGGGATGTTGAAATATGAGGAACGGTCGTTGGAATCGCGCCGGAAGATGGTTTCACGGATGGGGTACCCGATGGTTGGCATCGGATTGAATTATTCCGTAATACAGAAAAATCAGATGTCGACCTCCAGCATGAACGGGAGCGATATGATTATGCCCATGTTGACCGTAACTCTTCCCATCAACCGGAAGAAATATAAGGCCATGCGGGAGGAGGTGAGCATGATGCAGGAATCGACCAGACAAGGGATTCAGGAGACAGCCAATTCCCTGCAAAACGAATATTATGAAGCAATTCAATTTTACCAGGACGCCCGGCAACGCATGAAACTCTATCAGAATCAATCGGCACTGGCTGGCAAAACGCTGAATATCCTGATGAAAAGTTATTCGGCCTCAGGATCCGACCTATCTGATTTGCTTCGGATCAGGCAGCAAACCCTCGACTACGAGCTTAAACAAATTGAAGCAATAACCGATAATAATACGGCAATTGCCTGGTTGAAAAAATTAAGTTGTGGGGAGAAATGAAATTTATGGAAATATGTTGAAATATATTGAAATGAAGGGAAATAAGAAAATGAATTCTACCAATTTCCCCTTATATCTATTATTTCCCCCAATTTCCCCCTATTTCTACTTATATCTATTAATTACTTTTTAATTATCTAAAAATCAAAATCATATGAAAACCAAAATAGTATTGTGCCTCGTGATCCTTATCCTGGGTATCTTTCTGGGATGGTTGTTTTTTCATGCTCCCCAAAGCGGCAATGAAAAGCATGATCAGGTTGCGGAAGCTTTGAGATCCAAAATCTGGACCTGCGCGATGCATCCTCAGATCAGGAGGGATAAACCGGGGAAATGCCCGATCTGTGCCATGGACTTAATTCCGCTTAATCTGAATAGCAGCATCGGACAGGATGTTGGAGCTTTGCACATGTCGAAGGAAGCCGTCCAGCTTGCTAATGTGATGACATCAGTGGTCTCGGCTCAGAATCCGTTAAAAGAGGTGCGTCTCTATGGTAAGGTGCAGGCTGATGAGCGGTTATTGCAAAATCAGGCAACCCACATTACGGGGAGAATTGAGAAATTACTGGTCAATTTTACGGGTGAACCGGTTCGCAAGGGACAAAAACTGGCTCAAATCTATTCTCCGGAACTGGTGACCGCCCAACAGGAATTGATCGAAGCAATCAGATCAAAACAGTCGCAACCTGAAATTTATGAAGCAGCCCGGGAAAAACTTCACCAATGGAAGTTGACTGAAGGGCAAATTTCTGACCTCGAACATTCGGGTCAGATTCAATCAAATATGGACATCTTATCCAATACTGCCGGCGTTGTTATAGCCAGGCGGGTCAATGTTGGAGATTATGTGAACCAGGGCTCGGTTTTATATGAAGTTTCCGACCTTTCGCGAGTGTGGGTGCTCTTTGATGCGTATGAAAGTGATCTTCCTTTCCTGAAAACCGGTGATAAGGTTGATTTCACGATCCAGTCGTTGCCCGGATCGTCCTATACGGGAATTGTGAAGTTTATCGATCCGGTAATCGACCCGGTTAACCGTGTAGCAAAGGTCCGAGTCGAGATCGGTAATCCCGGTGCAAAACTGAAGCCTGAGATGTTTGTAACCGGAATTGTAAAAGCAAATCTTCAGGAGTACCGGAATAAGCTTGTAATTCCCCGGTCAGCCGTGCTTTGGACCGGAAAACGCTCGGTCGTTTACATCCGGGAGGCAAAAACCGACGAGCCGGTCTTCAGGATTCGGGAGATTGAACTTGGTCCCGTCATTGGAGATAGCTATGTTGTTACTGACGGGTTAAAGGCGGGAGAGGAAATCGTTGTTCAGGGGGCTTTCAGCGTAGATGCAGCCTCTCAGCTCGAAGGTAAACCCAGCATGATGAATCAGCAGGAAAAAGTGATGACGGAAGTTTCTGAAAATAGTATATTTGGTGTTTCGGGAAATTGTGATTTGTGCAAGGAACGGATCGAAAAAGCGGCAAAATCGGTTGACGGAGTTCAAAATGCTATTTGGGATACGAAGATAAAAAAGATCAGTGTAACCTATATGAAATCCCGGACGACGTTGGATACAATTCAGAAAGCCATTGCTGGTGCAGGTCATGATGCCGAAAAATTGAAAGCGCCAGAAGAAGCTTACAATCAACTTCCTGGTTGCTGCTTATATCGTAAATAGAATTTAAAGGAGTTCGATGCATTATTTTATTAAAAATATGGTTTGCAACCGGTGTATCATGGTGGTACAACAGGTTTTTGAGGAGCTGGGTAATCCTCCGGTTCACCTGTCTCTGGGTGATGTGGAAACTGCAACTCCATTTCAGGAAAATGAGGTTGAGGTACTCCGGTCAAAACTTCACTATTTCGGATTTGAGCTTATTGACGATATCCGAAGTCAGCTGATTGAAAAAATCAAAACCATCATCATTGAAATGATCCGGTCTGAAAAAGAGGAACAAACCCGGGTCAACCATTCATTATACATTGAATCGAAGCTGAACCGTGATTACACTTACCTGAGTAACCTTTTTTCAGAAGTGACGGGAGTAACCATTGAGAAATACATCATCAACCAGAAAATTGAACGGGTCAAGGAACTCCTGGTTTACGATGAGCTTACGCTCAGCCAGATAGCTGATGAACTGGGATATAGCAGTGTTGCCTATCTTTCGGCACAATTTAAAAAAGTTACGGGACTTACTCCGGGACATTTTAACCAGGTCAGGGACAATAAACGCAAACCATTGGACGAGGTTTGACCTGTAAATTGTGTAATCTATTTCCAGAATTGTATAATGAACTTCTGATTCAGGAATTTTAACTTTGTATCCAAATAAAAAGTTATGTCCACTACTGTCAGGAAAAATTACCCGGTTTCGGGATTGAGCTGTGCCTCTTGTGCCGCAAATGTTGAAAAAACGCTGAACAATCAACCGGGGGTGAAAAGCGCTTCGGTCAATTTTGCCTCTTCGACCGTTTGGGTGGAATACAATCCCGATGCCACCAGCCCGACAGGCCTCAGAAGTGTGGTTCAGTCATCCGGTTACGATATTATTACCGATGAACAGGAGGCAACTCAGCAGGCAGAGGTGATCCTCCGGGAATCAGTTATTCTGAAAAGAAAAACGATAAGTGCAGCCATCCTCACACTTCCAATCGTGATTCTGGGGATGTTTTATATGGATCTCCCATACGTCAACTGGATCATGCTCGTACTCGCAACACCAGTGGTATTCTGGTTTGGCAGAGCCTTTTATGTCAATGCGTTCAAACAACTGAAGCACAGATCAACCAATATGGATACCCTGGTTGCATTAAGTACCGGCATAGCTTATCTTTTCAGCCTGATTAATACTGTTTTCCCCCATTTGTTAATGACCACATCTGGTCATGCTCCGGTATATTTCGAAGCTTCGGCAGTTATTATTGTGTTTATCCTGCTTGGGAAGTTGCTTGAAGAGAAGGCCAAATCGAACACTTCTTCCGCTATCAAAAAACTGATGGGTTTACAACCTGATTCAGTCACTTTCGTCAGCGAGGATGGCAGTGAATCGATTATGACAGTTTCAATGGTTCGGATCGGTCATTTGTTAAGGGTTAAACCGGGTGAACGTGTTCCTGTCGACGGAGAGATTACGGAAGGCGGATCATTTGTTGACGAGAGTTCCATCACCGGCGAACCTGTACCTGTTGAAAAACTCCCGGGGAGCAAAGTCTTTGCCGGGACAATCAATCAGAAGGGGAGCTTTGTTTTCAAGGCTCAGAAAGTTGGGAGCGAGACTCTTCTTGCACGTATTATCCGGATGGTTCAGGAAGCCCAGGGGAGCAAGCCACCCGTTCAGAAACTGGCAGACCAGGTGGCTTCGGTTTTTGTTCCGGTTGTGATGGGTTTATCGGTGATCACTTTTATAACCTGGATGGTTTTCGGGGGTGATCAGCCTTTACCGCAAGCCCTCCTTGCCATGGTTTCGGTGTTGATTATTGCCTGTCCATGTGCGCTTGGACTGGCAACACCTACTGCGATCATGGTGGGAATCGGGAAAGGAGCGGAGCATGGGATTTTAATCAAAGACGCCGATGGTTTGGAATTGGCTCATAAAATAGATGCGCTCGTTTTGGACAAAACGGGAACAATTACCCGGGGAAAGCCTGCGGTAACCGATTGGATTTGGAAGAAAGATGATTTATTACTGGTAAAGCAGGCAATTCTGAGTCTTGAATCTCAATCGGAACATCCATTGGCAGAGGCCATTGCCGTTGTGCTGAGAAACGAAAGGGTGGAACCGCTTCCGGTTACCGGTTTTAAAAGTATTACAGGAAGAGGTGTAGCCGGATCCTGCCAGGGTATTCCATATTTCATTGGCAATGAACTGCTGATGAGTGAATCGGGGATAAGTCTCCCGGATGAAGACAAAAAGATTGCGGCTGGGCTCGAAAAACAGTCGAAGACTGTCCTTTTTGTTGGCAATAACGACCAGATTTTGTCCATTATTGCCATTACAGATCCCATCAAGCCGTCGTCCATCAAGGCAATTCAACGGTTGAAAAAGAGTGGTATTGAAATTCACATGCTAACCGGAGACAATGAGCATACTGCGGATTCAATTGCCAGACAGACAGGTATCATTAACTATAAAGCGGGTTTCCTGCCGGAAGATAAGGCCAACTACATCAGAGATCTTCAGCAACAAGGGAAAGTGGTGGCAATGGTGGGTGACGGCATCAATGATTCATTGGCCATGGCTCAGGCCGATGTAAGCATTGCGATGGGAAATGGATCGGATATTGCCATGGATGTTGCCAGAATGACTATTGTCTCCTCCAATCTTGAGGCAATCTCCTCAGCCATCATTCTTTCAAAGCAAACAATCCGGACGATTAAACAGAACCTGTTCTGGGCGTTTATCTACAATCTGATCGGGATTCCTATTGCAGCGGGGATTCTCTATCCGTTTACCGGTTTTATGCTCAATCCTATGATTGCAGGCGGTGCCATGGCGCTAAGCTCTGTTTCCGTGGTGAGCAATTCACTTCGGCTCAAATACAAAAAAATGACAGTTAATCATTAAAAGAATTAAACATGAAAACGTTAAAATTTAAGACCAATGTAAATTGCGGGGGATGCATTGCCACGGTAACACCCTATCTGAATAAGCTTTCCGGAATAGACAATTGGAGCGTTGACACCACAAACCCGAATAAGATCTTAACGGTTGAAACGCCTGATCTTGATGCCCAGGTGATCATTGAGGTGTTGAAAGAGGCCGGGTATAAAGGGGAAGTGATTGCTTAGTTGTATTTTCCCCGGAATTCTAGTGAAGCTATTACTCATTTTTACAGAAATACCCTGAAAGTTTATGAACCTTCAGGATATTTCTGTAAAAATTGAATTATGCCGTAAATTTAGGCATTCCCGGTTGCTGTTTCAAGTCGTTTTAGTATGCTGAAAATAAAGGTGGCAGATAACAGGCACATCACCACCAGAATTGAGAAGAACTGCCAGAGTTCAATCTTGTCCCAAAGCACGCCGATCAATCCAGCTGCCAGGTTCCCGAATGCGGTAGCTCCAAGCCAGGCTCCCTGAGCCAGCCCTTTGTATTTTGGAGGTGCCACTTTAGAAACAAACGAAATTCCGATAGGGCTGAGAAATAGTTCGGCCACTGTAAGTACCAGGTAGCAGTTGATCAGCCAAAAGGGTGAAACGAGATTCTCTGATCCGCCGCCGTTGAGGTGTCCGGGTGAGGTAAGTCCCATGGAGGCTGCAATCAGCAGACCAAAACCAATCGCTGTAAAGAGCATTCCAAAACCAATCTTTTTTGGTGCGGAAGGTTCCTTCCCTTTACTCCGTAACCAACTGAAAAAACCTATAATTACAGGGGTCAGGAATACAATGAAAATCGGGTTGAATTGCTGAAATTTCTGTGGTGTAATGGTGTATTCACCCGTAAAAGAACTTATCATATACCAGGCAAGCGCTAAACTGGCCATAAAAATACCTCCACCGATTAATTTCAGATTGCGTCCCTTACCTATGAAAACCAGTATGGAGCCGATTATGGCAAAAAGAACGGGTAACAGTTGACTTAAGTCGAAAAGCACATAGGTGCTTGGTTTCACATGTCCAAGTTGGGTATAATCACGGGCAAAGATGGTCATGGTAAAACCATTCTGATGGAAGGCCATCCAAAAGAAAATAACCACAAAGAAAACCAGTCCAAGGGCAATCAGCCGTTCGCGGGTTTGCTGAGGGGTTAGGACGATCATCTTGCTTTTAAGGTCAACCGATTTCGATTTCTGCTTTTCAGTAACGTCAGCCAGTTTGTAATACTTCTTAAATCCGATAAAAATCAGGAATGAAACAATCATACTTGCAGCAGCAACTGCGAAACCGGCATTGTATGAGCTTGCGAGTGTTTCGATATAGGTTTTTGAAAATGCGGTCAAATCGGTAAAATGAGTCCCCATTTGTGCATGTGCCAGCTGGGTTAATTTGGTTACGTCCTCAAGTTTGCCATTCAGAAACTGATGAGCCATATGCGGAATGGAAGAATCGTAAGTGAGCCCTTTGCCTTTAAGAACCCAGTTTCCAACAGCTCCGGCAGCCGATGGTGCAAAAAATGCCCCGATATTAATACCCATATAGAATATGTTGAAAGCATTGTCGCGGTTTGAGCTGTATTTCGGATCATCATACATGTTTCCGACCAGCGCCTGCAGATTCCCTTTGAAAAAACCGGTTCCAAGTGAAATAATTGCAAGGGCGGAATAAACCACTGCAATTCCGAGACCAGGCATTGCCAAAAGGGTATATCCCAAAAACATAATTACCAGACCCAGAGTTATTGTTCTTCCATATCCCAGCACATTGTCTGCCACATATCCACCCAGAATGGGTAAAAAATAGATTCCAAACAGGAAACTGCCATATATTCCACCGGCTTCAGCAGTGGAAAAACCAAATTTAGCCTGAAGATAAAGCACAAAAATGGCCAGCATGGTGTAATAACCAAATCGCTCACCCATGTTGGCAAAAAAGGCTACCAAGAGCCCTTTGGGATGTCCTTTTAGCATAGAATTAAAGATTTAAGGGGTAAAAATGTCAATTGCGACAAATATAGCGAACTTTTTTGGTGCCCGGATCATGCCGAAAGTCATGTTTGAAGACTAAAAATGAATTTAGGATCGGAAAATGGTGTTCCTCCAGTTACCCGGGAATTGGCTGCTGGCTTTTAGCCACTGGTAAATGGCCAGGACATTTGGATAATTTTACTTAATGTCCTTTTAAAGAATCTGAAAAGGAGGATATTTATTATCCAGGTAATCTGCTAGTTGCAAGCCGAAAATTGAGCCGCCAGCCGCCATCTGCCCCAATTTCTCTTAATCACCAAAAAGACAAAAACTCCTGTTATGGTGGTTTATTGGAAATATTCTGCCTCTGGTTCGACAAAAGCCTATTTCTTCGTAGCTTTGAGTGATTCTACACAAAAACGGAATGAAAATTTTTACCACGGCACAAGTTTCTGAACTGGATAGGTATACCATTGTAAATGAACCTATAGCATCCATTGATTTAATGGAGCGGGCATCCGGAAAGCTGGCCGACTGGATCGTTGATCATTTTGATTCCAGTCACCCGATGGCTTTTTTTGCCGGTCCGGGGAACAACGGGGGTGATGCCCTGGCTGTTGCACGAATGCTCGCCTTAAAAAATTATCGGATTGATGTATTTATTCCGGATGCTGAAAGCAGGTATTCCGATTGTTTTCTGATCAATCTTGATCGGTTAAAAGATCATTTGAACGTTTCAACGATAAATTGGTGGAACGACGACGATCCCTTTCCAGAAGTTGGTAGTTATTCACTGCTGGTGGATGGTCTTTTCGGGACAGGATTAACCCGTCCGCTTTCAGGTTTTCCGGCACAGCTTGTCAAATACCTGAATCAATCTGGTATTCCGATACTCTCGATCGATATTCCTTCGGGTCTGATGGGCGAAAATAATAGCAGTAACGATCCGGGGGCAATTATCCGGGCAACATATACCCTGACCTTTGAATTTCCTAAATTAAGCTTCTTATTTAAAGAAAATGAGCAATTTACAGGAAGATGGGAAGTTCTTCCAATTGGATTGCATCCGGATGGAAAAAACCAAACCATAACACCCTGGTACTTTTCTGACCGCCAGGCAATGGCTGAAATTCTGAAGCCAAGAGGAAAATTTTCACATAAGGGAACTTTTGGTCATGCCCTGTTGGCGGCCGGAAGCTACGGGAAAATGGGTGCTGCCATTCTCGCTGCCAGAGGATGCCTCAGATCCGGTGTCGGATTAGTAACGGTTCATCTTCCCCGGGCGGGGAATCAAATTATGCAAACAGCATTGCCTGAAGCCATGGTTTCAATCGATGAGTTGGAAAATCTGATTTCTCAAATAAAATTGTTGGCAGCCTATAAAGCGGTTGGTATCGGACCTGGAATAGGGAAGGCTCCTGAAACGGTAAATGCATTCAGAATGCTTTTGACAAATTGTCATACCCCCATGGTCATTGATGCTGACGGTCTCAATATTCTTTCTGAAAATCCGGAGTTGTTGCAACTCATCCCTGCCAATACGATTCTGACCCCGCATCCTGTGGAGTTTGAGCGGTTGGCAGGAAGGGCTGGCTCGGACGATGAGAGGATATCTTTAGCCCGCATTTATGCCCAAACCCATAATATAATTCTGGTGCTCAAAGGGGCGTATACTGCGATTGCATTTCCCGATGGAGGTTGCTGGTTCAATAGTACCGGTAATCCGGGGATGGGTACTGCGGGCAGTGGGGATGTATTGACAGGAATCCTTACCGGACTGGTTGCTCAGGGTTATCCCCCCACTGAGGCGGCTTTGCTGGGTGTTTATCTACACGGACTATCGGGCGATTTAGCTCTTGTCGGTTCTTCGGAAGAGGCCTTGCTGGCAGGTGATATTGCCGATCATTTGGGGTTGGCTTTTTCAATGTTGAAAAGTGATCTGAATTTTGGGAAAGCCAAAAAAAAGAGTCACTTTTGATTGGTCAGATTTTTCTGACGGTTTAACTTAAAATTAATGATAATGAAACTATTCGGAATTCTGTTATTTAGCGTATTTATACTTGCCGGAAGTTTTACCGGATCTGCCAAAGAGGACAAAAAGAAAGGAGCCGGCGAAATCGGAGCTTTTCAGGGGGGTATTGTCTATTCTCTCCCGCGAACGGGAATACGTATTATGGCTGAAGTTTCACAGGAGAAGTTCTTTCATGGCCCGTATTATGAGTATGCAGCAAAATTATTAGGGATTAAGAATGCTTCTTCTGCGGACGGAGAGAACTGGAAAATCATCGATTTGAAATTGGAAACATTCGGTACCCCTGATCCAGCCGAGGTTCATAAGGCAAACGGAGCTGTCGCTTCAATGTTAAGCCTGTCAGACGAGGGCGTATTGATCGGAATTAACAGCGGTGTTAAGGCTGACCCGACAAAAAATTATACCACTGACTTTACCCCGACAGTAGAGATTCCCAGGGATATCTGGTCTGATTTGTCGATGCATTCCTTTCTGGAAAAGAAAGACTCCGTTAAACATTCAGGCGATAAGGTTAAAACTTTTGATCAAAAGGCGGCCGAAGCCGCTCAGGATATCCTGAAGTTGCGAAAACGTAAAGCAATGTTACTGGCTGCCAAATACGATAAACTCCCTCCTGATGGTGAAGCGTATAAGGTGGCAGTGGATGAGCTCAATAAAATCATAGCTAATTACGAAAGCCTTTTCATTGGAAAAACTTTTAGTGTGGTCCATAAGTATGTCTTTGAAGTGGTACCAGATGCCAAAGCAAATAAGGCGCTGGTGGCATTCAGGTTTTCAACTGCTGGCGGAATTCTTCCGGAAAGTAATGTCTCAGGAAAACCAATATTGCTGGAGCTGGAATCTAATACAGATCTTACCCGGGCCAGTGAGCAGAAAGCTGTTGCAACGGTTGGAGAGACTTCAGCAAATGGGATGTTTTACAGAACTCCCGGAACTGTCGTGGCACGGTTACTTAATGGCAGTGATGTTTTGGCTCAGGCACGCCTTTCAATGGCCCAATTCGGGGTTGTTTCCCCGTTTCCTGATGGATTGATAAATGGAGAATATTCCATTGAAATTCATCCTGTTACCGGTGCAATAAAACGAATTGGTAATTGATAGGAATACAATGGATAGAGACAAGGCATGCCTTGTCTCATAATTGCAGTCAATGAATATCCATGGAGACAAGGCATGCCTTGTCTCTACATTTTTAAATGATTTTCAAACAATATTATATCACCGGTTTTTAACTATATTGTCCCGCTGAAATCAAAAACAATTTATCCATTTTATCCATCCTTACCCATTTAAAATGCAAGAACTTAAAAAATCCCTTCGCGACTCGAAGTCAGCACGTTGGTTGATGCTTGGACTGGTGTCATTTACCATGATGTGTATGTATTATCTGACTGATGCCATGGCTCCTTTACAGGAAAGGTTACAGGCCAGTTTATCATGGTCAGCTTCGGACTATGGTTTGTTTACAAGTGGCTATGGCTGGTTCAATGTGTTTCTCTTAATGTTGGTTTTCAGCGGTATGATTCTTGATAAAATGGGAGTCCGGTTCACCGGAATTCTTTCTATAGGAATAATGTTAATAGGTGGATTTATTAAATACCTGGCTATTTCAGGCCATTTTCATGGAATGTTTGAGTTAACAATCGGTTCATGGCAGATGATCTCTCCAACCACGAAATCTGCAGTGGTTGCCGGATTTGGATTTGCTATTTTTGGAGTTGGATGTGAGATGTTCGGTATCGCGGCCAATAAGGCAGTTGTACGTTGGTTTCGTGGAAAAGAGATGGCACTGGCCATCGGATTAAACACCTCTACGGGTCGTATAGGAACCGCCTTGGCCATGTTTACCCCAATACCATTGATTAAGCTGACCGGTGATATCAGCATGCCGGTTATTGTTTCCCTTTTCCTTTTGGGTATCGGGATGCTGGTGTTTGTGCTGTTTACTTTCATGGATCGCCAGTTGGATCAGGAGGATGCTGATGCAGGGGTTCCTGAGGATGAAGAGTTCAAGTTTGCAGATATTCTGGAAATAGGAAAAAACCGTGCGTTTTGGTACATCACAATCTTATGTGTCTTGTTTTATTCAGCCGTTTTCCCGTTTATTAAGTACGCAACCAACATGATAGTCCAGAAATTTGGAATTTCTGATTCCTTTGCCGGTTATATTCCTGCCTTGCTGCCCTTCAGTGCCTTACTGCTAACCCCGGTTTTTGGCAGTATGTTCGACAAAAAGGGGAGAGGTGCTACAATCATGATTATTGGTTCGATACTACTGGTTTGTGTCCATTTGCTGTTCTCAATCCCTTCATTAAACAGTTTCCCGATTGCCATCGGATTGGTAATGGTGTTGGGAATCGCTTTTTCGATGGTTCCGTCTGCAATGTGGCCATCAATCGCTAAAATTATTCCTGAACATAAACTTGGTACAGCTTATGCCATGACATTCTGGGTTCAGAACTGGGGTCTGATGGGTGTCCCGTTACTGATCGGTGTTGTATTGGATAAATATTGCATCACCGGGACTATCCATAAAATTGTTGATGGGAAAGATCAGGTTATAACCTTGTATAATTATACAATCCCGATGCTGATATTTGCCTGTTTTGGGGCGTTAGCAATTGTATTTTCATTTTTATTGAAAAAGGAAGACCGTATAAAAGGGTATGAACTGGAATTGCCAAATATCCAACATCGTAAAACTACTGTATAATATTTAAAACCATATCGTTATGAGTAAGGAAATTGCTGGTCTTGAACCAAAGGTTGTTTGGGAGAATTTTTACAAACTGACTCAGGTGCCTCGCCCGTCTAAGAAAGAGGAAAAAATTCAGGCTTTTATGATGAATTTTGGAAACAGCCTGGGACTGGTCACCGAAAAAGATAGTATTGGTAATGTCGTAATTCGTAAACCAGCCACTCCGGGAATGGAAAACCGGAAAGGAATTGTTTTCCAGGGGCACCTCGACATGGTTCCCCAAAAGAATAATGGAACGGTTCACGATTTCGAAAACGATCCGATCGATGCCTGGATTGATGGAGAATGGGTTCGTGCCCGTGGTACCACCTTAGGTGCCGATAATGGTATGGGAGTTGCCTGCGCAATGGCTGTGCTTGCCGCTAAAAACTTGGTCCACGGACCGTTGGAGGCTCTTTTTACCTGTGATGAAGAGACTGGTATGACCGGTGCACTTGGATTAAAACCTGGCTGGTTGAAAGGAGAGATTCTGCTGAATATGGATTCTGAAGAAGAGGGTGAACTTTATGTGGGCTGTGCCGGAGGTATCAATGCCGATATTGAATTTGAATATGATGAGGTTATTGTTCCTCAAGGGGTGACACCATTAAAACTGGTGATTTCCGGTTTGCGGGGTGGGCATTCAGGGCTTGAAATCAATCAGGGAAGAGGCAATGCCAATAAACTGATTATTCGTTTTTTGAAATTTGCAACCCGGGAGCTCGATGCACGTCTGGCAGAAATCAATGGCGGAGGTATGCGTAACGCGATTCCTCGCGAAGCTTATGCTGTTGTATTGGTCCCGGATGATAATGTAGCCCAACTGAAAAGTGCAGTTTCAAAATACGAATCAATCTTCAAGTACGAATTGGGAGCGATTGAACCAAACCTGAGCTTTAAGATCGAGGAAACAGAAATTCCGGAATCGCTGATCGAAGAGCGGGTGCAGGATGACCTGATTGACGCAGCTTATGCCTGCCCCAATGGTGTGATCCGCATGAGTGACGCTATGGAAGGATTGGTCGAAACATCCACAAATCTTTCAACCATCAAATCCCGTAAAGGGGTGATCTTTGTGAAATGCCTGCTAAGAAGCTCAGTAGAATCGGCAAAAAATGATCTGGTCGAAATGGTTGACAGCGTCTTTGCACTGGGTGGTGCCATGGTATCTTTCGATGGCGATTATCCGGGTTGGAAACCCAATATGGATTCACAAATTCTTGCCTTGATGAAAGAGATTTATAAAAACAAGTTTGGAAGAACTCCCCAGGTTTTAGGAATTCATGCAGGTTTGGAATGCGGAATCCTTGGCGCCGCCTATCCGAATTGGGATATGATTTCATTCGGACCAACCATGCGCTCCCCTCATTCTCCTGACGAACGTGTCAATATCCCTTCCGTACTGAAATTCTGGGATTTTCTGGTTGAAATACTGAAAAATACACCGCTGAAGTAGCAATCCTATTTTTTATTCAATACTGACTTGACCCCGAAGGTTCCCACAAACTTCGGGGTCTTTCTATTCATAGGTGCCTGATCCTTAAAAGTCGGAGATTCTTAGGGCTTTTTATAAGCATTCACACTCTTTTGATTTCAAGCCTGAATGTGTATATTTGTGGTATTCCAAAAGCTAATCGGCGATACACTCAAAACATAAATATTCATATTTAATATGATAAAAAGTACTCTTCTTGTCCTTATTTTCATTCAACTCCTAATACTTACCGGTTATTCCCAGATCAAAAATATAGGGGTGCCTTTTATTCGGAACTATCCTAAACGGGAATATAAGGCGGGTACCCAGAACTGGGGGATCGCTCAGGATCAGAAGGGGTTTATGTATTTTGCAAATAATGAAGGGCTTTTGATATTCGACGGGGTAACCTGGCATCTCTATAAAATGCCGAATTCCTCCCTTACCCGATCTGTTTATATCAACGAAAATGAGGGAATCTTTGTCGGCGCCTATAATGAGTTGGGTAAAATGGATTACAGGCCTAACGGGAAATTGGAATTTAAATCCCTGAAAAAATATATCCCGGCTGATTCACAGAACTTTGACGATATCTGGAACATCCACTCATTCAATGGAAAAATAATCTTCCAATCCTACTTCAAAGCGTTCATTTATGACAATGATACTACCATCACAGTATTAAAGGCTCCTGTCAGGTTTCAAAATTCCTTCAAAGTCAGAGAGAAATTGTATTTTAACGATATCGAGACAGGAATGTATGAATTATCAAGAGATAAGCTCCTCGAATTACCGGGATGCCAAAGTCTGAGAGGGGAGGAAATCTGCTCGGTTCTGCCATATTCCGAAGGGGATGAGGTGCTTATTTGTACCTTAAACAAAGGGATCTTTATCTATGACGGAAAACAATTGCATGAATGGAAAGTGTCAGTAAATGAGTATCTTAGAAGAAATCAGATATTTAGTGCAACGCTGATCCAGAATCATAATTATGCTTTCGGCACCATAAAGGATGGAGCCATAATCAGTGATCCTCAGGGCGAGATCGTGCAGATCATCGACAGAAAGAAAGGGTTGCAAAACAATACGGTTCTTAAGATATTTGCCGACCGTTCCGGCGATTTATGGCTTGGCCTCGATAACGGAATTGATTACATCAACATCAATTCTCCCATCACTTTTTTAAAGCAGTCAGAACCAATAGGAGCAGGATATACCTCCATTATTTTTAAGGGAAAGCTCTATCTGGGTACGAATCAGGGACTTTATGTTAAGAATTGGGAGCAGGATGATCTGAATGGTACCGCACGAATGATCCCCGGAACCTCCGGTCAGGTCTGGTATCTGGGAGTTCATAATGGGGTCCTTATTTGTGGTCATAATATGGGGACATTTGTGATTGACGGAGAATCTGCCCGTCAGATCAGCAATATTCCGGGTGGATGGAAATATCATACATTAAAACGATTCCCCAATTATTTGATCGGAGGGACCTACAGCGGGCTAATATACTTTAAAAGGGAAAGCGGCACATGGACGTATGTTAACCGGATCAAGGGCTTCAATGAGTCTTTCCGGATCTTTGAAGAGGATAATGAGGGTAACCTCTGGATGAGCCATGGATTCAAAGGGATCTATAAAGTCAGTTTAGGTTCCGTCCTGGATAGTGTAAAATCATTCCGGTATTATACCGTTAAAAACGGTCTGCCCACCAATTATAACCTTAATGTCTTTAAAATCAAAGGGCAGATTATTTTCGCGACCAACGCAGGGATATATAACTTTAATACTAAAAATGAACGATTTGAAAAATCCACCTATTTCAATCAGCTTTTGAGCCCGGTTGTTGACTTTACCTACCTTAAAGAGGATGAGAACGGGAATATCTGGTACATCGCATGGTTAAATTCAACCCACAAAGCAGGTGTTTTCCGAGTGCAGGAGGATGGAAGTTTTAAGCAGGTTAGTGCTCCATTTATTTTGTTGAACGGTAAATTTATAAGTGGTTTTGAATCGATATATCCCTTTTCCAGGGAGCATCTTTTCCTGGGTACCGAGGATGGTTTTGTTCACTATTCCTCTACAGCCCACTTTAGCTATAACCCTGAATTTTCTGCATTTATCACACAAGCTGTTGCACTAAACCTGGACAGTACCTTTTATTACGGGAATTCTTACCATACGGCTAAGGGGAAGCCTGTCCAGAAATATATCTTCAGGTATGCAAAAAACGCGTTTAAGTTCTACTTTACTTCCCCGATCTACGACAATTCCGGAAGTGTTGAATATTGCTTTAAACTATCCGGAATGAATAATGAATGGACGGGATGGACTAGCTCTGCTTCTGTTGAATTTGCCCTTTTGCCCGAAGGTGACTATGGTTTAAGTGTCAAGGCACGAAATTCTTTAGGAGTGGAAAGTCGAAGCGATGAACTTCTTTTTACGGTAAAGCCTCCCTGGTATAGGTCAGGATTTGCCTATTTCTTTTATACTTTAGTTGTTTTATTTCTTGTTATATTTTCTATTTGGCTTTTTATCAGAAGATTAGAAATATCCCGGCGAAAGGAGAGATTGAAGCATCTCCGCGCTTACCGGCAAAAGGAAAGCGACTATATTCAACAGGCTGCTCTGGCAGAAAAAAAGATTATCAAACTCAAAAATGAGAAGCTGAAAAATGAGATGATTCACCGGGATAAGGAGCTGGCTAATCAAACCATGGACCTGATCCACAAAAACAAATTCCTGGCTAAAATCAAGGAGGATCTTGAGAAAATTAAGGCGGCATCGTCCGATGAAACATTGAAAGGAAAGATCTCCTCACTGATCGGGAGGATTAGTAAGGATGTCGATCATGATAAACAATGGGAAGTCTTTGAGACTGCATTTGATGAGGTGCACGAGGATTTTTTAGTCCGGCTCAAGGCCCGTTATCCGGCATTAACTCCCAAGGAACTCAGGTTATGCGCTTATTTGCGTATGAATATTTCAACCAAAGAGATTGCACCTCTTATGAATATATCGATCCGTGGTGTCGAGATTTGCCGTTATCGGGTGCGCAAAAAGTTGAATATCGACCGGGATACCAATCTGACAAGCCTGCTGATTGATTTATGATCTCCACGTTTATCCAAAATAAAGATTTAAAAATTGGTTCGCCATCGACCCCTGAACTGTTGTTTAGGAATTCCAACCTCAAAGCGGAAAGTAAGCATAAATTAAATCTGAGAGCCTTATGGCGCCATCATCAGGGAGGTTCAAATGGATAGGCCATCCACCGGTGTCGAAATGGTGTTTTGCAATTATTGTCCAGACCCTGGTATTATGGGGGGGGGCAATATTAACCTATTCCTCTTAATTGGGTTTTATCCCCCAAAAATGAGACTGTTCAGCGTTGATTTTTGATCCTGTTGAAGATTCTTTGCAGGCTGAAAAGGGGTTTGAAAACACCAGTTCCAGATATTGTCTTTATCCCAGATCCGGACTATAGGTGCAAATTATTCCGCAAGATCAACCGGACTAAATTACCAAATATTCAAATTCCAGTTAGGAGTCTGAATCTGAAAGCTTTTTACTTTTGTTAACATTTAAGATACATAAGAGCCTTCATTTGGCTCAACTTTCTTTAGAATGTTCAATTTCTCCTTTGTAGTACTGATTTTATTCAAAAGTGTATTCTTTAATCAATCTAAATAATTATTAAAATACAGAATATTAGATATATAAAATAAATGCGATGTATTTATGATGTATTTATAAAAATGCTATGATGTATTTATGTTGTAGAAAAATCATTTTAAATCTGAAATGTAATAGCTTATTTTGCGACATAAAGTTTAATGTATGATTAATTAATTGCAAATAAATATTAATAAATCTTAATTTTTTTTTTCGTATAATTAAACTTAATTCTACAATTAACATTTCTAAAATTCAATTAAAATTTATGAAAAAAACAATTTTAGTTCTTTTAATCAGCGTATGCTCATTGTTCGGTTACGGACAGAGTATACAAGTAAAAGGGGTTGTTTCTTCAGCCGATGACGGACAACCAATCCCTGGAGTAGGTGTTGTTCTAAAAGGGACAACCACCGGTATTACTACTAGTATTGATGGGGCATATACCCTTACGGTTCCCGGCAATGGCACACTGGTATTTTCATTTGTGGGGATGAAGTCTCAGGAGATACAGGTGAACAACCGGACAACGATTAATGTCAAATTAACTTCCTCTGCTGAGAATATCGATGAGGTTATCGTAGTTGGTTATGGTACTCAAAAGAAAAGTGTCGTTACCGGAGCTATTTCGACGGTAAAGGCCTCTGATCTTGAAAACATGCCTACCCCGCGTGTGGAAGATGCCCTGAAAGGGAGAACCTCAGGGGTTACTGTTGCTTCAAGTTCTGGTCAGCCAGGATCAGATGCGACAGTTAGTATCCGTGGTATCACTTCCATAAATTATGTATCTCCTCTCTATGTTGTTGACGGAGTTCCGGTAGTTGTGGGCGGGATTGATTATCTGAATCAATCAGACATTGAATCCATTGAGGTATTGAAGGATGCAGCATCTGCGGCAATTTATGGTACTCAGGCCGCTGGTGGTGTTATTCTGGTTACGACCAAAAAAGGTAAAGCAGGGACGATGAAGGTTAATTACAATGGATATGATGGCACCCAGGCTCCTGAAAATACATTGAGACTCTTAAATGCCACCCAGTATGCAACCCTCAGAAATGAATCTTCATTTGCTGCCGGACGTGGAACTATTTTCAACAATCCCCAATCTTTGGGCGCAGGGACTGACTGGCAAAAAGTTATTTTCAATAACAGTGCCATGGTTCAGAACCATAACATAAGTTTTAGCGGAGGTACTGAAAAATCAACTTTTTTTGCTTCTTTTGGCTATTTTGAACAGGATGGTATAGTTTCCACTTCTATTTCAGGCTACAAAAGATTTACCGCCCGTTTAAACTCGGCTCATAAAGTTAAACCGTGGTTGAATTTCGGGAACAATGTCTCCTATTCCCATATTAAGAGTAAGGGGATAAATGCGAATGGTTATTTTGGTGGTCCACTGACTTCGGCTGTCAATCTTGACCCAGTTACTCCACTGGTTGTTACCGATCCCAATGTATTATTGACCGAACCCTATGCTTCTCATTCTGCCTCATTGGTAAGGGATGCAAATGGAAATCCTTACGGAATTTCCAGTTATGTAGGACAGGAAATGTCAAACCCTGCTGCATTTGCCCAGACCCAACAGGGAAATAATAACTGGAGTGACAATATTGTTGGGAATGTATATCTCGAACTTACTCCTGTTAAAGGGTTAAAAATCAAAACCAGTATTGGTGCGAAACTGGCTTTCTGGGGCTATGCTTCCTATACTCCAATCTATTTCCTGAGCAACACCATTTCAAATCTGACTCAGAACTCTTACAGCCGCACCCAGAACAGGGCTGTTGACTGGACCTGGACAAATACTGCAGATTATACCCGTTCGTTTGGCAAGCATAATCTGAGCTTATTATTAGGAACAGAAGCCAGGGATGAAAGCGATGTGAATATGATTGGTGCGACCTATTTAGGTATACCTGCGACAAGTTTCGGCACAGCCTCCATGAATTTTTCAATTCCCGTCGCTAATCGTCAGGCCTGGGGATCCGAAAATCAACCCTATAAATTATCGTCACTCTTCTCCCGTCTGACCTATGATTATGAAGGAAAATATTTATTTACCGGTATTCTTCGCCGTGATGGATCTTCCCATTTTGGGAGCAACAATGTATACGGTTATTTCCCGTCAGCATCCTTTGGCTGGGTAGCTTCGCGGGAAGACTTCTGGACTAAAAACGATGCAGTTAATCTCCTGAAAGTAAGGTTAGGATATGGTGTGAACGGTAACGATAACCTTTCTCCATTCCTTTATACCTCAACTATCGGAGCTCTGGGGGGATATGCCTTTGGAAATACGATAAACAGTACTCCTCTTACCGGTTATGGTCCGGGTGCACCTGCCAATCCAAACCTGAAATGGGAACAGACCAGTCAGTTGAATCTTGGGGTTGACGCAATCCTGTTTAAGGATTTCACAGTGACTGCTGAAGTTTTCAAAAAGAAAACTACCGGAATGCTAATGGCTGTTACTTTGCCTGGTTATATTGGTGCTTCAGCCAGCCCTTATGGTAATGTCGCTTCAATGGAGAATAAAGGAATTGAATTGGACCTCGGTTACAACAAGAAATTTGGTGAGATTACTGTCGGATTAAAGGCAAATGCCTCTTTAATAGAGAATAAAGTTACTGATATTGGAACTAACTTATACCTTACCAATGCAACCATGCAGTCCAGTACTTATGAAGTAAGTCGTAAAGTGGTTGGTCAACCGGTGAATGAATTTTACGGATTCAAGATTGCAGGAGTTTTCCAGACACAGGCAGACGTAAATAATTATGTCAGTAAATCAGGGACGATGATTCAACCTAATGCCCAACCTGGTGATTATAAATGGGTTGATACAAACGGTGACGGTGTAATTACCGAGAAAGACAGACAATACCTTGGAAATCCAACCCCTGATTTTACTTATGGTATAACTGCAAATGTGGCATATAAAGGATTTGATTTGGTAGTATTCGGACAAGGTGTTTCCGGGAATAAGATTTTTAATCAATTACGCAGACTGGACATCGTAGGAGCCAATTATATGAATAAGGCAATGGGTCGCTGGACAGGCGCGGGGACTTCGAATACGTATGCACGACTTTCTGACAATGATCCGAACAATAACTTCGCCAATCCAAGTAATTTCTATTTGGAGGATGGATCCTACTTCAGAATCAAGACTTTACAGCTTGGATATACGTTGCCTAAAGCACTTATGAGTCATGCTCAAATTGAAAAATGCCGTATCTACATAAGTGGTAACAACCTGTTTACCCTTACCAAATATACCGGATTTGATCCTGAAATTGGTGGCAGCCAGGATATTTACAGCATCGATCGCGGTGTTTATCCGCAGGCGCGGTCCTATATGGTCGGAATTGATCTAACGTTTTAGTAACTTATAAATTCAGATACAATGAAAATAAAATTTCTATTTTATACATTAGTCTTTGCAGGCTCAATTATTCTGGGGACCTCCTGCAGTAAGAGTTTCCTTTCAGTTCAGCCAATTGCCCTTTCACTGGAATCAAATTATTACCAGACCCCTGATCAGGCATTTAATGGCCTTGTAGCTATTTACGATGCGGTAGCCCCTGAGGCTGGATATGGACATAACTGGTATGCCAATAAACTCGGCCCGCTGAACAGTGCAGGCGATGAATGTTACGCCGGAGGTGGAAGTTCTTCGGATATGGATAGCTATCAGAGCTGGAATACTTACAATCTTTCAGCTGCAACTGGTCCTTCTGACATGTTCTGGAATATGGATTATGCTGGTGTTTACAGGGCAAATCTCTTACTTACCAAACTGACAAAGCCTATTACCGGTTTAAGTACCGAATTGCAAAACAGGTATATTGCCGAAGCAAAAGTATTAAGGGCCTATTTTTATTTCGAGTTGGAACGGTTATTTAAAAATATCGTCCTCTCCACGGTTCCTATTAATACCGCTGATATTTATACCCAGGTTCAGGCTAAACCTGCTGATGTTTATGCTCAGATCGAAAAGGACCTGACAGAGGCAATCCCTGACCTACCTGCTACTGTCGTTACAGCTGAAGACGGAAGGATTACTTCCGGCGCTGCAACTGCAATGCTTGGAAAGGTATATCTTTATGAAAGCAAGTGGACTGAAGCTGCTTCAGCATTAAATAAAGTGAACACATCAGGTGTTTATGCTCTGTTGCCTAATTATAAAGACATCTTTAGTCCTGCCAATAAATTCAATTCAGAATCCATCTTCGAAATTGTACACACCAATGCAGAGGCTTCCTGGTGGGGACCAAGTGATTTCAGGGGCAATGTCTATTGTACGATGGTTGGTCCACGAAGCTATTCAGCCGGCCCGGGTGCGGATGCTGATCATACCTATTATTCAGGCTGGTCATTTAATCCAATTATCACCGCTTTCGCTGCATCAATGAAAAATGATCCCCGTTATCCATATACTGTTGCCGATCTGGATGGCCTCAAAGCCCTTGGCGAAGCCAGCTATCAGGCAGGATATATGAATACCGGATTTTTTGAACAAAAATGGTGTGCCCAATTAAGGTGGCTGGCTCCAACAGGTCAGGACGTTTTAAACTGGCCGAATGATGTTATCGAAATCCGTCTGGCTGACACCTATTTAATGGAAGCAGAAGCTTCTGTTCAGGCAGGCGTAACAGCCCGTGCTCAAACCCTGCTGGATGCAGTACGTGCCCGCGTTGGTCTGCCATCCGTAGCTGCAACCCTGGATAATATTTATGAGGAACGCAGATTGGAACTGGCAACCGAAGGTCACCGCTGGTTTGACCTGGTTCGTACCGGTAAAGCTGCTACCGTGCTGGCATTTAAAGGATTTAAGGCTGGAACAAACGAAATTCTGCCTATCCCTTTAACCAGTATGAACAATACAAAGCTCGTTCAAAATCCGGGATACAATTAATTTTTTAATAAAATAACTGATTAAAAAGATTTTATATGAAAAATAAAATATTAAAATCAATAAATATAGGGGTGATAATGCTCTTCCTATTAAGCGTTACGCTCCTCTACAGCTGTAAAAAAGAAAAAGTATATACTATGGGAGCAGTACCAACCGCCAGTCAGGTTGTAATCCAAAAAACAGCCGGTGCCGATGCCAACCACTGGATTTTGAAAAATTTGTCAACAACTACCGGTATTGCATATTGGGACTTAGGTAACGGGGCTACAGCTTCGGGAGATTCAGTTACCGTTTTCTATCCGGATGTAGATACCTATACCATTGTTTTAACACTTGTTACCAGCGGTGGTATGGCTTCAACTACGATTACACATTCCCAGACCACGCCCGATCCGAAATCCGGTAATTTAGTTAAAGGTGGCAAACTGGCTACAGACGCAGATATTGCCCAATGGACTATTCAACGGATTAATGATAATGTAAATTCAAAAATAGTATTTGCAAATGGCTGGGCAACTGTTACCAATGTAGCAGAGTCCTGGGGACAGCTTGCAATCTATCAGCCAATTCAAGTAGTTGTCGGTCAGAAATATAAGGTCGATTTAAGTTTTAAAACAGCTGGCGTAAATAATGGTTGGTTCAAGATTTATGCCTGTACAACTCAGCCTACTCAAATGGTTGAATATACAGGTGCAATTGAAGTAACTGAGATCGCTATTTGGGGTACTGTAGGCCCCAAATCCGGACTTTTATCGAATATCTTTAACCCCACTGCGGGGATTGCAAACGGTGATATAGTTACCTTCCCTGCCAGCGGAACTATTTGGCTCGAAATTCAAGCCGGAGCTGAGAATTTGATGGGTGGTGTTTCATTTACAAATATTCAGTTTAGAGGAGTTCAATAAGTAAATCTAAAACAGCCTGTTATAAATCTATTTTTGGCTGTTTTTTATTACCTTAAGTCTCTGTTTTTAATTCTGCTTTTATATAATTTCTAAATAGCCGGTCATTTCTTTCGATTGGCCGGCTATTTTCAACTTAATCCAGATCCCAAATGAATCTTTTACGGGGAATTTTCCTAAGCGTAATTCTGGCAATTCTTTATTGTTCATGCAGTAAATCGAAAACCCCGGTTACTCCAGTGGTGCCGGTAACTATCTTACCAACACTTTCAATACTTGATATTTCTCATACCAGAGATAATAAAATTGCAACACCATTTCGGTTTTTTATTAGTGTCTCATCTGCAAGTGATAAAGATATTAAAGTCAATTATGCAACATCGGATAGTACGGCCAAAAGCGGTATCGATTATACTGCAGTTTCAGGTACCTTGACTATTCCTGCAAATCAAACTATTGGTTATGTTGATGTTAGTGTAGTTGGTGACAGTCTGCGTCAGCCCGATCTGGCATTTTACCTGACGATCAGTAATCCGGTGAATGCCACAATTAAGGGTTCCGCAAAAGCAATTGCTACAGTCACAACTAACGGCACCTATTATCCCAGCGATAGTGAAGGTTATTTCTCTCCCTTATCTTATACCGGCTATACACTGGCGTGGAGTGATGAATTCAACGAGGCAACAATTAATACAGACGTCTGGAATTATGATATCGGAGGAAGTGGCTGGGGAAATCATGAGCTGGAATATTATACCAATAGTCCCAATAACTCTTATCTGTCAAACGGCAAATTAGTGATTGAAGCCCGCCAGGAAACCATTGGAACCAATAATTATACTTCAGCCCGGATGAATACATCCGGTAAAAAATCATTTCAATACGGAAGAATAGATATGCGGGCTAAAATTCCGGTATCACATGGCATGTGGCCTGCATTGTGGATGTTGGGATCCAACATTGGAACTTCACCCTGGCCTGCCTGCGGGGAAACAGATATCATGGAATTAATCGGCAGCTCACCCAACAGGGTGGTCGGCTCAATTCACTGGGCCCAGGCGGATGGGTCATCAGGCACCGTAAATAATGCATACTTTTTAAGTTCCGGAGATTTCTCACAGCAATTCCATGTATTCAGTCTGATCTGGCGAATGAACTACGTTCAGATTATCGTGGATGGTATCCCGTATATGACTGCTACCAATACAAGCATCACCTCCGGCACCTGGCCATTTAATGCTCCTTTCTTCTTCATATTTAATGTGGCTGTGGGAGGCGACTGGCCCGGATCGCCAGATGCTACCACCATATTCCCGCAACGCATGTATGTTGATTATGTAAGAGTATTTCAATAGACAAGATTAAATTTTGGTTCAATTACGGATAACGTATTTAACAATTAAAAATGATGTCACCAAGAAAACGGGTCTGTTGCATCTTTCTGACGCTGGCAATTCCATGGGTAGGGCCTATTTCAAAAGCACAACTGGCTTATCCGGATTACTATATCCCAATTCCTGATGATTCATCTCAGAAAAATATAACCAAAGAGAAATCAAAATTCACCAAATTGGTTTGGTCTGATGAGTTTGGCAAATCAGGACTACCGGACAGCACAAAATGGAATTGTGATATGGGTACAGGTTGTCCTCAAAATTGTGGCTGGGGAAATAATGAAATGGAGTATTATACCGACAGACCTGAAAATGCAATCGTTAAGGGGGGTGTGTTAAAACTTAAGGCGATTAAAGAACATTACCAGGATGCTGGTTACACCAGCGCCAAATTACAAACAAAGAAAAAGTTTGCATTTACTTACGGCAGGGTGGAGGTGAGGGCTAAACTTCCCTCAGGAAGAGGCCCGTGGCCGGCTATCTGGATGCTGGGTTGCGACCCTGGTCATCCCGAATGGCCAGCCTGCGGTGAAATCGACATCATGGAGCACCGGGGTTTTGAGCAGAATAAAATATTTGGAACTCTCCATTATCCGGGTAGATCAGGGGGTAATGCAGATGGTGGATATACCATGATACCTGATGCTACATCCAAATTTCATATTTATTCACTCGTCTGGTCCCCATCCGTTCTTAAATTTTATGTGGATAAATTCTTGTATCACACGGTTATAAATTCGGAAAGTACCCCATTTAATCATGATTTTTATCTTATTTTAAACCTGGCTATGGGTGGAAATTTCGGTGGTGACATTGATCCAGCATTTCTTGATGCGACCATGGAGGTTGATTACGTCAGGGTTTATCAATAATATTAGTCCTAACATTTCTATACCTGTCTTATGAAAAAACAAAAAAGTTCCATCGTTCTGATTGCTTTGATCATCGCAATGGGTGGATTTTTAATGGGTTTTGATGCCTCTGTTATTTCCGGGGTAATAAAATTTATTGAGCCTGAGTTTCACCTCTCTAAAATTGAACTGGGATGGTCAGTGGCCTCATTATCGCTGGCTGCA
>Ga0364860_10089_pt1 | contig 71491 bp, 76 predicted proteins | sample ExccelAu500001D4_FD_206916 | JGI IMG/M metagenome (GOLD analysis project Ga0364860, IMG submission 206916) | Enriched cells from Trout Bog Lake Hypolimnion, Wisconsin, USA - BchlTB.Aug20.5000.01 .D4 | ecosystem: Environmental > Aquatic > Freshwater > Lake > Hypolimnion/Profundal zone | place: USA...
ACACAATCTTGCCGCCTTTGGCATGTACCGCATCAGTCACTTTTTTCCAACCCGCCACTTGAGCATCGCTGTAAATGCCGGGGGCGCCGGGATAACCTTTAGCCAATGGAGAAATATGAGTGGCCTCTGTAATAATAAGACCTGCACTGGCACGCTGCTCATAATAGGTTGCAGCCAAGGGGCCAGGTACGTCACCCTCAGATGAGCGCATGCGGGTTAAAGGGGCCATCACCACGCGATTAGAAATGACAATGCCGCCCAAGGTTTCAGGTGTTAGTAGTTTCATAGGTTTTTTACTCTTAAAGGTTAAACAATTTATGTTACTGAGCGGTCCAGCCCCCATCCATGGAAAGAATGGAACCCGTCACCGAAGCCGCATGCTCAGATGCCAAATAGACCGCCATACCTGCCACTTGTTCCATGGTGACAAACTTTTTAGTGGGTTGTGCGGCCAGCAACACTTTGGTCTTCACTTCTTCTTCAGTCATGCCACGGGTTTTCATTTGGTCTGGAATTTGTTTTTCAACCAAAGGGGTCCACACATAAGCCGGACATATGGCATTAACGGTAATCCCCAACTCGGCCACTTCTAGGGCTGCTGTTTTGGTTAACCCAGCAATGCCGTGTTTGGCTGCTACATAAGCGGATTTAAAGGGGGAAGCCACCAGCGCATGCGCTGAAGCAATATTAATAATACGCCCCCATTTTTTTACTTTCATGGCCGGCAGTGCGGCCTTAATGGTGTGAAAAGCAGAAGCCAGATTAATGGCGATAATGGCGTCAAATTTGTCTTCTGGAAATTCATCAATGGGTGCTACATATTGAATGCCTGCATTATTAACTAAAATATCCAGCGCCCCAAAATGGGCGATAGCATCCGCCACCATGGTTCTAATTTCAGCGGGCACCATCATATTGGCCGGGGAGTAGTGGCATTGCACTTTATGCTCTTTAATGATGGATTGGCGCAACATTTCAATTTCAGCTGCATCCCCTAATCCATTTAAAACAATATTGGCGCCCTGCCCGGCCAGTTCGCGCGCGATGGCCAAACCAATCCCGCTGGTAGAGCCTGTGATTAATGCCGTCTTGTTTGTAAATTCCATTATTCTTAAATTTCCGCAGGTTAAATATGCGCGAATCCTATTGACCCGCATTGCTTCGCTATTATTATTGCTCTACAGTAGCCCTTAATTCTTTTCCAATGCGCCTAGTTTAAGCCAATTGGACGTCAGATAACATCTTAATGCGGGCCCTACCCGTGGAGAACCGTATGAAAAAACTCAACCCAGTCAATAGCCAAGGAAATCCTGCGGGACTGATATTAATGGCAAGCCTGGTGGGTACAGCCATTGAGTTTTTTGACTTTTACATCTACGCCACCGCAGCCGTATTGGTGTTTCCCAAACTGTTCTTCCCCTCTAGCGACCCCGCCACGGCCACCTTGCAGTCGCTTGCCACCTTTGCCCTGGCCTTCTTCGCGCGCCCAGTGGGGGCTGCCCTGTTTGGGCATTTTGGCGACCGCGCAGGGCGTAAGACCACTTTGGTGGCCGCCCTGATGACCATGGGGCCGTCCACGGTGGCCATTGGTCTGTTGCCCAGCTACGCCGCCATTGGCATTGCCGCCCCTATTTTATTGGCTGTTTTTCGATTTGGCCAAGGGCTGGGTTTGGGCGGCGAATGGGGGGGCGCTGTACTGCTGGCCACAGAAAACGCACCGCCGGGCAAGAAAGCTTGGTTTGGCATGTTTCCTCAATTGGGAGCGCCCATTGGTTTTCTGCTCTCCAGTGGCACATTCCTCATTCTGACCAACACCCTCACCAATGAGCAATTCTTTGATTACGGTTGGCGCATTCCCTTTGTGGCGAGCGCCCTGCTGGTGGCTGTGGGTCTGTATGTGCGTTTAAAACTAGAAGAAACCCCCGCCTTTCTGCGTGCCATTCAGAATAATGAGCGCGTACATCTGCCCATGATTGTGGTGTTTAAAAAACATACCCGCGCGTTGGTGTTAGGCACAGTGGTGGCCATTACCACCTTCGTGCTGTTCTATCTCATGACGGTATTCACCTTAAGCTGGGGCACATCCGTGCTGCATTACCCACGCTCCAGTTTTTTAATTGCACAAATGATTGCGGTACTTTTTTTTGCCTTGGGCATTCCCATCTCAGCCCACTATGCCGACCGCTATGGGCGCGGCAATATGTTGATTGTGGCAACCGTCTGTATTTTTTTCTTTGGCTTAATGCTGGCACCGTTATTTAGTACCGGCAGCTGGATTTTAACGGTGGGATTTTTAGCTTTGGGGTTATTCTTAATGGGCCTAACCTACGGCCCCTTGGGCACAGCCTTAGCAGAGATATTCCCCACTTCCGTTCGTTACACAGGGGCTTCGCTCTCTTTCACCTTAGCCGGCATCCTAGGGGCTTCGCTGGCTCCTTATACCGCCACATGGTTGGCCGGCACCTACGGCTTAGAGTTTGTGGGTTATTACTTGTCGGCTGCAGCAGTGCTCACATTTGTAGCGTTGCTATTTGTAAGACCTTCTATGCAATCTTAAGTGAGTGGCCGCCTACAAGGTAATCTTAGCACCCAGTTCAATCACGCGACCGGCATCAATTTTAAAGAAGTCTGCGGTTCGAGAAGCGTTTTGCAACATCCAGACAAACAAATATTCGCGCCATAAGGACATCTTACTTCCTGGTGTGGGTACCAGTAAGTCGCGCGCTAAGAAGAACGAGGTTTCGTTAATCGGGCAACTGATGTGATGCTGAGAATCGAGTAAGGCCAGCACACCGGTAATATCGGGGGTTTCCTTGAAGCCATAAATAGCACGTACCAAATACACATTACTGCCCATGTCTTTCACGGAAATCTTATCTGCGTCCGTTACACGCGGTACATCCCACACGCTAATCTTTAAAAAGATGACGCGCTCATGCAATACGCGATTATGTTTTAAGTTATGCAACAGAGCGGAAGGCACAAAATTAATATGCGCCGTCAAAAATACAGCGGTGCCCTCAACGCGGTGCGGGGGATACTGTAATAGCGACGGAATAAAACTATCAATGCGAATGCCGTTCTCTACGGCTTTGTCGCGCACCATTTTGCGGCCCTGATACCAGGTCATCATAAACAAGAAACAGATGGACCCAATCAGTACGGGCAGCCAACCACCCTCCATCACTTTGCTAAGATTGGAAGCAAAAAAGCCAATATCCACCAACAGAAAGACCGTAATAATTAAGGTCACCAAAAGCATGTTCCATTTCCAAACCGCCTTCATGACAATGGCCGCCAAGAAAGTCGTCATCAACATGGTGGTGGATACAGCAATACCATAGGCCGCTGCCAAGTCATCGGATTTTTTAAAGGCCAGAACAATACCAATCACAATAAAACATAAAATCCAATTGATGAAGGGCACATAAATTTGCCCTTTCTCGCGCTCGGATGTGAATAAAATTTTCATACGCGGCAAGAAGCCCAATAAAATGGCTTCACTGGTCATGGAATAGGCGCCCGAAATACAGGCTTGCGAAGCAATCACGGTGGCCAAGGTGGCCAAAATGACCAATGTCAGCGTGTAGGTTTTAGGTACCATCAAGAAAAATGGGTTGGCAATGGTTTCAGGGTGATGCAAAAACATGGCGCCCTGGCCAAAGTAATTCAACAACAAACACGGCATCACCAAAAAGAACCAAGCAAACTTTATAGGTTTAATGCCAAAGTGGCCCATATCCGCATACAGCGCTTCGGCTCCCGTCAGTACCAAAAAAATAGACCCCATCACAGCGAAGGCAATTACCGAATCTTTCAGCATAAATCCAATTGCATACGCAGGGCTTAAGGCCATCAGAATTTCTGGGGTTTCTTTAATTTGATAAAAACCCATTAGACCGATGGTAACAAACCAAAGCAACATAACAGGGCCAAAAAGCCTGCCCACAATGGCCGTTCCTTTTTTCTCAAAAATAAATAAAACAATGAGAATAACAATAGTGATAGGCAATACATAAGGGGCAAATGCTTTAGAAACCACTTCAGTACCCTCAACAGCCGAGAGCACGGAAATGGCAGGAGTTAGCACCGCATCACCATAAAACAAACAAGCCCCCAATACGCCCACCATCATGATGGTGCCAGCCCGTTTGCTGCCGCCCTTAGCGGTGCGCAGTGCCAAGGCCATCAATGACAAAATTCCTCCCTCCCCATGGTTATTGGCGCGCATGACAAATAAAACGTATTTCAGCGACACCACCACAATAAAAGCCCAGAACACCATGGAGATCACGCCATAGATAGATTCAGTCGTCATGGGGATTCCATGATCAGGATCGAAGCAGGCTTTCAGTGCATACAATGGGCTGGTGCCAATATCGCCGAATACAACGCCAATCGCACCAAAAGCCAACGCAATCAAGCCGCCCTTGCTTTTACCTTCCGCGCTCTTAATGTCAATGGGGCGCAGCAAATCAGATTGGGAATATTCCGGGTTACTCAGGGACATAACGACCTCGTTACTCGATTAACTGGCTTAACTTCAATTCTCAGCATTATGACAGAACTAGAGTGCAATGTTTTCATAGCTCATCGCATTATTAATTACTATACTATGTGCACTATGACCAGCCATAAAAACACACGTCACACAACCTCTGGCACGCCCTCTTTCTATCGTTGGGATGGAGATGTATTAATAGTGAACATTTTAGGCAAACCCAGCGCGCGTATGGACGCCATAGGAAAACCATACGGATCTGAGTTAAAGGTAAGCGTTACCGCCACGCCTGCATTGGGAAAAGCCACTGATCATATGGTACGATTTTTAGCCCAAGAATTTGGCGTATCTGTTTCAGCAATTGAAGTGGTGTTTGGGCAAACCAGCATTCACAAACAATTACGCATTCAATCCCCAACAAAATTACCGAATGTATTCCAAGCAATTACGCAATAATTTTGACGATTATATTTTTTAAGGGGCTATTAAGCGCGCCACTGATCGTGCATAAATAACCTCACCATTCACGAAGCGCTCATGGTTCTCTTCAACAGTTGATAAATCATAGAGGTAATTCACCATAACGCCAGCAGATTGGCGCAATCCTTTTCGGGACAGATCGCTGGCCCAATTAATTTGTTGTAATTGGGCGCCGTTACCCAAATGGAATTTCGCTACCGGATTGCCATTCGGCTTGGGCGAGACAATGGTCAAATAAAGCCCCACCAAAGACAAGAGCGCTTCCTTTTCATTGGCTGATGCGTTGGCTGGCAACCAACCCGCTGAAATGCGCTCGCCCCAGTTGTCGGACTCAGCTTTAATAACGCCCAATGCGTGATCACGAACAGTTTTCAAGGCCGGCTTAATGCCATCAGCGGCATCGTCCGCGCTTAAATGTGCGCCCGCCATAACCCAGTCCATTAAGCCCGGTACGGGGGATAGGGTAACAAATGTTTTTAAGGTGGGAAATTCAGCATGCAGTTGCTGGGCCACGCGTTTAATTAAAAAATTGCCCATAGAAACACCACGTAAACCAGGCTCGCAATTACTAATGGAATAAAATGCCGCCACCTTATAGTGCTGAGCGGTATTTATAGGTTCAGCCTTCTTGTCCACCAAAGGCGCGATCGCCACCGGCACTTCTGACAGCAAGGCCACCTCTACAAAAATTAAAGGTTCATCGGGCAATTGCGGGTGAAAGAAAGCGAAACAACGACGATCGGGTTGCAAGCGCCTGCGCAAATCATCCCAACCATCAATGGCGTGTACGGCTTCATGTGTGATGATTTTTTCCAATACATCTGCTGGAGACTTCCAGTCCACACGATGCATTTTAAGGAAACCTGGGTTAAACCAAGATGACAACAAATGCCGCATATCAAAATCTACCGCAGCAAGTTCTGGTTTTTTTTCCAGTATTTGGAGCAAATCACGCCGCATCTCCAAAACTGCTGCTGTGCCATTACGTGCACGATTCAATCGTCTTAATAATTCCTGGCGCGGGGACTCGGCAATTTTTTGCAAATGAATATAATTGCGTGCGCTGGGGTCAGCGGCAAACGCTTGCGCAGTAGCTACAATTTTAACGGGATCTGGATTCAGCTTTTCAAATAAAGACATAAAAAATCGTGAATGCTGGTCTTTTCCTAATTTACGATAATTATGCAGAAATTCATCAGCCATACTGACTGCGTTCGATTCACCGCGCTCAGAAATCAAGCGATTAACCGCGCCCATGGCACGAGACAGATAACGGGCTTTAGCAAGTTTTTCAAACATATTGATTTTCTGTGCCACAATCCTTATAAAGTGACAGACGCACTATTGAATTCATAATGTATCACTTTAACTGAACATAGTCAGTTCATAATGTATAGTCTGGACGAACCTTTTTTACTATATTACGAGGGTGTAAAATGCGTTACAGATTATTAGGCCATACCGGTCTTTATGTTTCAGAGCTTTGCTTGGGCACCATGACTTTTGGCGCGCAAGGCTTTTGGCAGGTAATGGGTGGACTGCAACAGATTGATGTCAACACCTTGGTGAAGGAATCGTTTAACGCCGGTATTAATTTTTATGACACCGCCAATGTTTATTCACTAGGCCAATCCGAGCAACTGTTAGGCGAAGCCATTCGCCAGGTGGGCCTGCCCCGCGATGAAATTATCGTAGCCACTAAATCCACCGGCATTGTGGATGAGTCCCCCAACGGCAGAGGGCAATCACGGTTTCATATTTTTAACGCTGTGGATGCAAGCCTTAAGCGCTTACAGTTGGACCACATCGACCTCTATCAAATCCATGGTTTTGATCCATTAACACCCTTTGAAGAATCGCTCTCAGCTCTGAATGATCTGGTTCGGGCCGGTAAAATTCGTACCCTTGGCTTATGTAATCTGGCGGCCTGGCAAATCATGAAAGCCTTGAGCATTTCGCGCCACAACCACTGGGCAGAATTTGCCAGTGTGCAAGCGTATTACTCTATAGCTGGAAGAGACCTTGAACGAGAGGTTATGCCTTTGGTGGAGGACCAAAAACTGGGCTTGATGATTTGGAGCCCCTTGGCGGGCGGCTACCTATCCGGAAAATTTCGCCGCAACTCACTAACGCCCGATGAATCCCGACGCTCTACTTTCGATTTTCCGCCGCTAGATAAAGAGAAGGCTTTTGCTTGTATAGACGCCATGGAACCCATCGCGAAAAATCATGGTGTGTCTATTGCCCAAGTGGCTTTGGCCTGGATTTTATCCAAGCGGTCGGTTTCGACCATCATTATTGGAGCGCGGAAGCTGGAGCAGCTAAAAGACAACATTGCCTCTACAAAATTAACACTCAATGAGGATGAATTACAATCGCTTGATGCCGTCAGCGCTTTGGCGCCCGAGTATCCCGGTTGGATGTTGGCTTTTCAGGGACAGTACCGCGCCAAAGCGCCGTTCAAGGATTAAATTAAGGCGGATAGTCGTTCCAGAAACAGGATTTCGCCGTGACTGACTTTATCCGCCCACTCTTTTCCGGATGCTTCGTTGGCCTCGTCTGATAGGTATTTAAATGAGCGCCAATGAATGCCAAACTCTTCTGCAACAGAGGCAATTGCGTAGAGCTCCATGTCTACAAAATCCACTTGGTTATAAATCAACCAATCGTCTCTGCCCGTTACAAAACTGTCGCCGGTTGCACATACGCAATCCCCATGCAAAGAATACAGCGCATTGGGTTTATCTGAAAAAGGAACAGTGCCACGCGGCGCCAAGGGCTCGGCCATCATATCGCGCTGGATAACTTTTTTAACCTCTAACAATCCACAGCATTTGGGGCTAATCTTACCGGCGGTGCCAAAGTTAACAATCAACGCAGGTTGGTATTGTTGTATGGCCTTGAAAGTAGCCAGGGCAGCATTAATTTTTCCGATCCCTGAATAGAGGATTGGGATGTGAGATGATAAAGCCGTGGGGGCCAGTTCGCGCTGCAGCGCCGTAATGATGACTAAAGGTGTTTTCATTTAAATTTTATGAATTTGCTCAATTATTTGCCAACGATACCTGATTTTCCAAAACCAGGAATCATGTTTAAAGACATATCCCCTCTATTGGCCGACGGCCAGGCGTTTTCAGTGGCCATTGAGCAGCTGCACCAATTAAGCCAGTTTTGCCAATACGACATTCTATTAGGCATCGAGTCCAGAGGGTTTATTTTTGCTGCGGCAATAACTCAGCACACTAAATCTGGACTAATACTGGCACGAAAGCCCAATAAGCTGCCTGGCGCGACTTATCGTGAGTCCTATGGGTTAGAGTACGGTTCCGACGCATTAGAAATTCAGCGCAATATTATTCCCGCTCATGCGCGCGTGTTATTGGTTGATGACGTGCTGGCCACCGGCGGCACAATGGTGGCAGCAGCAAACTTAATCCGCAAAGCGGGGGCCCATGTGGCCGGGGCGCTTGTTTTACTGGAGATTACCAGCCTCAATGGTGCGCAAAAATTAACCGATATTTTGGTAGAAACAAGATCACTCATTCAAATTTAAAACCCTACTATGAAAAAAGACGACATTCGAGCCGTTATTGAAAACACATTGAAGCAGGGCAGCAAAATGCCTGGCGTATTTTCATTAGCCAAAATCATGTCTCTCAAAATGAAACTGGAAGCCTGCTCAACCACCGATGAGGTGGTTAGGACGCTTGAGGATAACCGCGACTTTGTATGTACCTCGTTTGGTTTAAACAGCAACACTTACAGTGACGGCATCGCCATTATTAAAGGTTTATAACAGCGCGTCTGTGGATTTAAGCTGGTGTCGTAAGACATATTTCTGAATCTTTCCCGTGGCTGTTTTTGGAATAACGCCAAACACCACTTCGCGCGGTACTTTAAAACGCGCCAAATACGCCTGACAATGCGCAATAATGTCTTCTGCTTTTGTAGGCGCCCCCTCTTTCAGCTCAATAAATGCGCAAGGCACTTCGCCCCATTTCTGATCTGGTTTGGCAATTACCGCGGCCACCAATACATCCGGATGACGGTACAGCACGTCTTCCACTTCCAATGAAGATATATTCTCTCCACCTGAAATGATGATGTCTTTACTGCGATCTTTAATCTTTACATAACCGTCGGCTTCAATAACGGCAATATCACCCGTATGAAACCAGCCTCCTGCAAATGCATCTTCTGTGGCCTGTGGGTTTTTAAGATAACCCTTCATCACAATGTTGCCGCGAAACATAATTTCACCCATGGTGGTTCCATCATGCGGTACAGGTAACAATGTATCCGGGTTCAACACGGTCATGGCCTCTTCCATCAAATTAGGCATTCCTTGGCGCCCATTAAGACGCGCCCGCTCGGCTATAGATTCGTTATTCCAAGATTCTTGCTTAACGCATACCGCTGCAGGGCCGTAAGTTTCAGTAAGACCGTACACGTGGGTAATACTGACCCCAATCTTTTCCATCCCCTCAATTATGGCGGCCGGAGGGGCGGCACCTGCAATCAACGCAGACACTGGGTGCCCCAATCCATTAGGGATTAATTGTGCTGCATGAATCAACATTCCATGAACGATGGGAGCGCCACAGAAGTGGGTGACGCGGTGACGCTCGATCAGATCAAAAATTAATTTTGGCTCTACGCGGCGCAGGCAAATATTCACACCAGCAATGGCCGCCACGGTCCAGGGAAAACACCACCCGTTGCAATGAAACATGGGTAAGGTCCAAAGATATACTGCATGGGTAGGCATGCTCCAACAAAGCGTGTTGGCCACCGCATTCAAATACGCGCCTCGATGGTGATACACCACGCCTTTTGGGTTTCCCGTGGTGCCAGACGTGTAATTAAGGGATATGGCGTCCCATTCATCAGGGGGCAAGGACCACGCGTACTGCGGGTCCCCGCTACACAAAAATGATTCATACTCAACAGTACCCTGCACTGCACCACTGGCAACCGGGTCATCTACATCAATAATCAATATTTCATAACCCACCAACAATTCTTTCACACGCGCAATGATGGGAGCGTATTCACGGTCTGTAAGCAGTACGCGCGCCTCACTATGAGTCAACATAAATGCAATGCTTTGTGCGTCCAGACGTGTATTAAGGGCGTTTAAAACAGCCCTGCACATGGGCACACCAAAGTGCGCCTCAAACAATGCCGGGACATTGGGTAACATGGCCGCAACGGTATCACCTGGTTGCACGCCGTGGCGCACCAACGCAGAAGCCAGCTGACGACAACGTGAATAGGTTTCACCCCAAGTAATGGTTCGCTCAGCGTAAATGGTGGCGGTTTTATTGGGAAATACTGCGGCAGCGCGCTCAAGAAATGTAATGGGAGATAGCGGCACATGATTAGCCGGATTACGATCCAAGCCTGCCGCGTAAGGGCCTTTAATCATCATAGAATTTCTACGAGCGCCTATCCCTCTTTTTTTATTGTATGGTGCCCGCGTCTGGAGCGCGGCGAATACGCACCACGATTTCCGTACCCTCCAGGACCGTTCCAGCAGGCAAATCTGGCATTCCTGTTACCTGCATGAGTTTTGAATCAATATCAATAAGCGCACTTGTGCCCACATCATAAAAATGATTATGGGGCTCCATGTTGGTGCAATAGAACACGCGTTCTGGATCTACAATCACTTCTCGCACCATATTTTTTTCCACCAACAGATTTAGGGTGTTGTAAATGGTGGCCTTAGAAACCTCAGCGTGAGTCTGATTCACGTGTGTCAATAACTGCTCTGCCGAAACATGCTGGCGACGAGACAATAACGCATGGGCAATGACCAAACGCTGATGGGTGGGGATAATGCCGTGTTGTCGCAATAACTTCACGGTTTCGGTACGATCTGCTGCATCGAAAAGGGTCATGAAAAAATCTCCTCTTGTTATACGCAAATATGGAAACGTGCGTCATCGTGGGTAATTCTAAGACCTTGTCAATTTTTGGTATTGATCTAAATCAATAAACAGTCAGATTGTAATCCCCCGCATTGGCTATGGGGCCTAAAAATAAATTTTATATAAAATCAGTCAGTTGCCTTTTGTTCGTACTAGTACTAAAATAGTCCTAAGACGTACTTTATAGGGAATAACATGAACTTTCTACCCGCCTTAAAAGAGTTGGTCCGGGCTTATCAAGCATTTGAGTCTTACTCAGCACGACATCTCCGAACCTTGGGCCTAACGGTTACCCAATTTGATGTGATTGCCACTCTGGGAAACCAACCTCCCATGACGTGCAAAATACTGGGCGAAAAAACATTTATTACCAAGGGGACGTTGACGGGTGTTTTAGAACGCATGGAAGGAAAAGTGTTAATTACGCGCACCGCTAACAGCGACGATGGTCGTAGTCAAATGATTGCGTTAACCCCCAAAGGCCAAAAACTTTTTGAACACGTTTTTCCGGTGCATTTAAATCACCTCAACCAAGCCTTTAAAAAGTTGCCCGAAAACGAGCTTCTGGAAGCTCAAAAGGTATTATCTGGTTTCAAAACTATTTTTTTATCAACCACGATCTAAAAGGGTCAATAACATGTATTTAAAATTACTTGTCGTACTTTTTGCAACATTGGGTTTTAATTGGGCAGCACTGGCCGCACCCATTACCTATACCTCAGATGCCAACCATACCTTTGCCAGCTTCACTTACAACCATTTGGGTTTCTCTGAACAGACCAGCCGCTTTAACAACGTGTCTGGCACTGTTGTATATGATGCGGTTGCAAAAACAGGCAACGCCAACATCACAATCGACACAAAATCGGTTGATACCGGCTCCACGTTATTTAATGGCCACATTCAATCAGAAGATTTTTTATCTACCGAGAAATACCCTAGCGCTACTTTTAAGTCCGATAAGTTTGTTTTTTCAGGCGATAAATTAACCAGCATTCAGGGCGTTTTAACCTTAAAAGGGTTAAGCAAGCCCATCACATTGGATGTCACCAATATTGATTGCAAAAAACACCCTATGAATGGCAGCGATGCATGCGGTGCCAACGCTGTTGCCAAAGTAAAACGATCTGATTTCAACATGGCTAAATATGCACCTGCGGTGACCGATGAAGTCACTATTCGTATTTCCATTGAAGCTTCTGCCAAATAGGTTTCGTAGGCAACGCTCCATCTTTTTTGCCTCTCATGGTGCCCCCGCCTTCGCTTTAGAGTATGGGGGCACCCGCGTCAGACAGTATTCGCGTGGCCTCGGCTTGCAATGCCTTGAATGATGCTTCCCAGGCGTCTGCATGTGGCTTTGAGAACTGCAACCGACGGGCAATAGATTCAAGCACCTTATTGCGCGCCAGCAAGCGATGGTAATCTTCGGCCAATACCAACTGCACTCTCTGATCCCGACACACGCCAATACAGGGCCTGTCCACGTCAATTTTCCCGCAGCCCACGCACTGCCACCCTTCAAATATGGCTGTCATCGCTTCTCAATAAGAAATATTTACCCAGACCTCAACCCTGCCCATTGGGTTAAATCATGCGATCTATTCGAATAAAATAATGCTTGGCATAAGCCAACAGCTGCGGGTCTGTGGGGTGATCTACGGTTTCAATCCCCATTATCCTATCCACCAATTTCGGGTGTGTTTTATGGATTTCCTTAACCAATTGAAGCTTGGCAGAGCCTGGACCTACAATCAGAACCTCTTGTGCGTCCATGATGGCTTTCGTCACATCATGAAAATACGTTCCATCAAAAGGAGCTTTTCCGGAACCAAACTCACCGCGCTTATGATAGAGGTGGGGATGCTTTGAAGCGGTTTTGACAACCTGTTGCTCACTTTCATCCGCGTTAAAGTGGATGACATGTGCCTCGTGATGATCCATCCAAACAATTAAATGACTAATGGTCATAGCGCCTCCTGAATGAGTCAGCGCTAAGTGTGCACGCAATCATGGCGTCTGTTGTTGATTTAGATCAAATCTACGCAGTCTCACTAAGATTCAGCAGCGCCTTTGCTCGAAACAGTGCTCGCTCTACTGTAGCCACCACATTTTCACTGCCCACGCGCTCAAAGAAACCCGCTTGGTGTATTAAAAAATAGGGTTGGGTATGTGGCCCGCAAAGAATTAAATGTTTTCCACGTTTGCGCAAGGTATTAAAAAGATGCTCCAAAGTATGCAAAGCGCTGGCATCCATACTAATGACTTCGTGCATTTTTAAAATCAATACATCCGGGTCGGACTTGCTTTCTAATAATACCGTTTCAAGCTTATCAGCAGCGCCAAAAAATAATGCGCCAAACACTCGGTAAATCACTACGCCTTCAGGGACGTCCTTGCGCAATACGGCGCGCTCTTCATCGTCATCATGAGTTGATTCATCCTCGATGCTGACATGAGTAAGGGCGGTGATACGTTGAATGAAGGTGAAAATGGCAATAAACATGCCCACTTCAACCGCCACGGTCAAGTCGATAATGACAGTTAACAGGAATGTAGCCATCAATACGGCGCTATCGCTTTTTGGATATCTGTGCATGGTTGTAAAAGATTCCCACTCGCCCATGTTAAGCCCCACAATCAGCAAAATTCCGGAGAGGGTGGCCAGTGGAATATGCTTAGCCATGGGCGCTGCAACCAGCACAATAATCATCAGTGTAACCGCGTGAACGATGCCAGAAATTGGGCTGGTGGCACCGGATCGTACGTTAACAGCAGTACGTGCAATGGCGCCCGTTGCGGGTAGCCCGCCAAAGAAGGGGGTGACTATATTAGCTAAACCCTGTGCCATCAATTCCTGATTCGGGTCATGCTTATCATCAATCATCCCATCGGCTACAGAAGCGGAGAGCAAAGACTCAATAGCACCCAACAGCGCAATCGTCATGGCTGGAGCCATCAAGAAATGAAGAGTAGAAAATTCGAATGGGGGAATACTGAAGCTGGGTAAGGTTTGAGGGATTCCACCAAAGCGCGTGCCAATGGTTTCTACTGGCAAGTTGAACAAGGAAACCAACAAGGTTCCTAATATTAACGTCACTATTGGCGCCGGAAGCAGATGGGCCATTTTTTTTGGGTAAAACCAAATCAGTAAAGCCGAGCCTAAGGCGAGTAGAAATGTAGTTAAATCTGCTGTGTGTGCCGCAACAAAAATGGCTTGCAGCTTACCAATGAAGTCGGATGGCATTACGGCAATCTGCAAACCAAAAAATTCTTTAACTTGGCTGAGGATGATCAACACGGCAATGCCACTGGTAAATCCAGTAATCAAGGGGCGCGGAAAAAACTTAATCAAGCTTCCCATGCGCAACAGACCCATCATTAACAACATGATTCCGGCCATCACGGTGCATATCAGCAAATTAACGTATCCATACTGCAAAATAATGCCGTACACGATCACAATAAATGCACCCGTGGGGCCGCCCACTTGTACGCGCGATCCGCCAAGCGCCGAAATAATAAAGCCAGCAATAATGGCTGTAAAAATTCCCGCCTCCGGTTTTGCACCAGAGGCAATGGCAAATGCAATCGCCAAAGGCAAGGCGATCACCCCCACCGTCACACCCGAATAAAGGTCGGCTTTGAAACGCGCCTTGTCATACCCTTGCAAGGAATCAAATAAGCGCGGATAAAAATAACGATTGGGTTTTAACATACGATCGTTCCCTACTAGACTATCAATCTAGAACTCTAACATATCAAGCCTGATGGGCTATAGAATACAGCCTTAAACATCCAATAAATACAGAGAATACGGCATGATGAATTTAATAACCCGCTGCCAGTCCTTGTTGGCCAACACTACTGAAACTTTTTACTCGGCCGTAGCTGCGTTCATCGCAGTTTTTGTTTTAATGTTGGCAATGCACTATTTCTCTATTTGGGCATCACTCCCGCTTTTGGCTTTAGCCCCCATGGGTGCAACGGCATATTTACTGTTTGTTGTGCCCCATAGCCCCATGTCTCAGCCCTGGCCCGCTCTGGCCGGACATGTGCTTTGCGCCACCATAGGCGTTGCCTGTGCTCTTTATATAAAAAACCCGCCATTGGCTGCAGCTTTGGCTATCGCTTTATCGATTTACTCCATGCACATTCTTCGCTGCATGCACCCCCCCGGTGCCGCTACCGCCATGATTGCCGTGTTAGGGGGTACAGAGGTTCATATACTGGGCTGGCAATTTAGCTTTGAAGTAGTCTCAATCAATATCGTTGTAATGGTTTTGATGTCGATCGCACTCAATAATTTAATTCCAGGAAGGCGCTATCCACTTTTCCATACGCACCACCCGCACCATTCAAGTTTTATTAAGGCCAACCATACCCCATACGCAGAACTTAAAGAAGAAGATTTTACTTGGGCGCTAACGCAAATGGATGGGGTGATTGATGTTAGCTCAGAAGATTTGGTAGATTTATATGAATTTGCCGTAGAACATGCGCGCGGTGAAAAATAATGTCTATTCTAACCAACATCATCGCCGCACATAGTCATGACATTGAGGCCATTGGCGAATCGCTGCATCCCGTGGAAGAATGGACGGGAATTGAGATGCGCGATTTTGACACGGCTAAGATAACGACTTTGCATTGCCTGCTGACTGGCGAACTGTTTGACGAGGCCATTAACCGCTATGAACCCATCTACGCCTCAGCCCATGAGGCGGCACTGGTTTTACGCCTTGCCGACGAAGCCCAGAAAAAACTGGCTCAACTTGAGGAAGAACAGTTTGAGTTGGTTGTTAGCGAACTGGCAGCCACCGAAGAATTTGAAGATGCGGCCTGGAGCGAGGATGAGATCAGCGCAATGCTGGCCGAACTCTCTGATCTGGCCTGTCAGGCCGAATCGCAAGGCCAGAAACTCTTTGTATGGATGCACCCACTGCGCACCTGAGTCCAATCCATCAAGAGCATTGTCCAAAAGCCAAGGTTACCTTATCGTTTAAAAACGTTTTTTGACTGCCATATCGTTGTAATTTATTGTAAATTAATTACAATTTATAGAATTATTTCCAACAAAACCCTTTATGAATTAGAAAACAATCTATAGAACGGGAGTTGCTGCTAACCAAGCTTCTAGCGGAAGAAAAGAAGGTTTTCTCTCGTGAAGAGCAACTATATGTAAGGCTGTTGGCCGAACGATTACTACATATGGGATGTTATCCGGACCTTCTTAATTGGCACAATGTAGACGCCCCCAAAGAGATAACCAGCAAAAGCGGTACCCACTTCGACCCTAACGTTGTAACCGCCTTTGTTCAGGAAGCCGCGCAATTCTTAATCATTTCCGAAGAGTATAAAGACCAATCTCAGAATGGCACCCAGGTTTTCTTAGGGGTGTAACTCATATAGCCCACACTTGCACCCGCTCGAAAACCTACCCCAAGACGAATGGGCGCTAAAACAATTGCGCCGCGCTGTTGATAGTTGATACCAGCCCCACCCAAATAATACAAACTGCCATCAACACCAGGGTATCTTTGGAAAATCTTTTCAGTGGATGGCAGATGGTAAACCAAAATAAACACTTTAGAGGCGTTCCCACCGAAGTCAAACCCTATTGACGGGCCGGTCCAATACACTTTCTTGCCGCCCCCCATTTTAAGCGTAAGCTCTCCATCACCGTAACGCAGCCCAACGCCAATGGCGCCGCTGGCTTCCTCGCCTTTAATATAGCCATTGGGGCGGCCTTGTTCTTTGAAAGCCTTCTCCACCAACTTGGCCAACCCTTCAGTAGTGGTTCCAAAAAATTCTGTAGCATCTTTCAGTATTGAATCCTGGTCGTAGGTGTCGTCATCCTTGGCCACGGAAGGCATCGCAATAGAAAAACCCAGCAGAAAAGCGAGGATAAGCTTAATTAATTGCCGATAATGCTTCATGTATAAGACCTTTTTATTTTGATTAACCATCAATTTTTCTTCTTGGCTTCAGAACTGTTGGTTGGTTTATCAGTTAATGACGTACCAGGCTTAAACGCTGTTTTAAAATACTTCTCGCCATCTTTGGCGATGCGCGTTGTCCAGCCTGTGTCCCAATGAATAATGGCCGCACCGTCTTTTTCTTCCCAAGTGCCATGCTTCATGGACGATAAATGCGTACCCGAAGCCGTACCGTCTTTATTCAACATCACATCAAAAGAACCGCCCTTGGTGTCATTTAGTGCCCACGCCCCTTCAAATCCGGCGGCAAGAACGGCGCTTGAAAAACCAAAGGTGAACGCCATTATGGCCATAAGACGCTTAATGTTGACTAATTTTGACATCATTTTTCTATTCCTGGTAATGGTTATAAAAATCATGAGTGGAAAGCCTTAATGCGTTTAATACGAAACCAACAGATACAAATAAGTAAGGTTATTGTCACTGGCCTTGCGCAAATTTCCAGAGGTATTATCCACAAACGTCCCTCCCCCTAAAAAACTACTGTAAAACGTCTGTTGTAACGCCACATGCACATAGGGTATTGGCACATAATACATCTCAAAGCCGGTGCCCGCTGTCCTGGGGCCGCCATTGAGCGAGCAGTAGGTCAGCTGCGAATTATTTTGATTGCATGCACCGGTCACAACAGATTGATTTGGATTAAATGCCCAATACAATTTGTCGGTACTGCCGTCCGAGCGAAACCCAAACAAGCTGACTCCGTAAGTGGGCAGATAATCATAGGTCATTTTAGCCTTCAATGTCCATAATCCACTGCTGGCACTGTCATGGCTTCTGCCTACCGAGTGGGCGCCCCAGCTGACCTGGACTGCTATAGAGCGGGTCGGTGTTGGCGGCATTTAAGGTCAGTTTTAAATAACCACCCAAGTTGTTCCAATAACGCCCTGCAGCATATAAGCTTGCTGTCTCAAAAATAGGTTCTCCATTTTTGGGTAAAGAAATTTCTGGGGCAAAGCGACTTGAAGTGCTGCTAATTTTTGTTACCGAGCCCACAGCGGTGACAGACAAAGGAATAACGGCCCGACCTTCGGTATAGCCGTGCAATTTAAAGGTTCGGCCGGCGGGGGTAAGCTCGCTCACGTTTAGGTGGCATGCGGAGCAAGGCTGGCCAGTTTGTCGCGTAAAAGTCGGTAAGGCCAGAGCTGGCTTACACACCAAGGCCAGACCCATTAAAGCCAGAAAAATGACTGTTTCATTTTTAACCATTAGCGACATTTTTTGGCGGTGGGGATTTAAAAAGCAGAAGACGTCAACTGGTCTATAATGGAAAAAAGGGCGGACTGCTTAAGATGTCCATACGAATAATATACTTAACCGGGGAGGCAACATGTCAATTGAAGCTAATTTTGTAAAACCGATCGTAGATATTCTTTTGGACGAATTGAAAAAAATCAAAGAGATCAAAGTAAAAAAGCGCGCCTCCGCAGAGCTTACCAAGGCTATTTTAAGTATCATTAAAATTAAAGCCAACAGACCTACCGCCAAAACAAAGACCAAATCTGCTGCCAAGAAAAAGGCGGCCGCAAAGCCGATTTCCGAAAAAGCGGTCGTAAAAAAACCCGTTACCAAAAAACCAACTGCTAAAAAGACGGTTGTCAAAAAAGCGGTCGTTAAGAAGCCCGTGGCAAAAAAACAGGCTGTTAAAAAGACGGTTGCCGCAAAGCCGGTTGCCAAAAAACCAGCTGCTAAGAATGCGGTTGTTAAGAAGCCTGCGGCAAAAAAACCTGCTCTCAAAAAAGTTTCTGTAAAACAATCGCCCGCACCAACGCCTGTTAGTGCAGCGCCCGCGCCTGTTACGCCAGAACCCACAACGAGTGTGGCGGATAAACCAGTCAGTCGATAGCGATCACTGGGAAGTTTTTTATTGGTGGACGCCTTTTGTCGAAAGCCTGCGCTTATGGCGCTGCGCAAAGACAATGGGCTACTACCGTAAACGGCTTTCCCGGTTTACCTATTTCGCTTAACCAACCGAAATCGCTTTGAATATCTCGCCCAAGCCATGGACCTAGGCCGGTGGGCCCTACATGAAGATTAAATTGTTTAACCAGGATTGCGGTCACGCTAGAACTAAAATCATCCAGCAAAGAAGCCAGTTTCCCAGACTCTGTTTCAAAATAAACAACATCATAATCATCGCCAAGCTTTGACCGTAAGGCGGCCCGCTTTACGGCCTCATTAAAACCGCCCAAGGAATCCACAAGCCCTCGATCTTTGGCCTGAGCCCCGCTCCACACTCGACCTTGCCCCACTTGGTCAATCTTTTCTGATGTACTCTTTCGCGATTGAGCAACACGCTCAGTAAAATTATCATAGATATGATTAATTTCAGCTTGCAGCATGGCTCTCACACGTGGATCTAGGGGGCGCCGTGGATCGGCAGCGTTACCCAACCATGTGGTTGTAACACCATCAACATGAATACCAATCTTATTGATTGCCTTATCAACGCTGGGCAGTAAGGCAAAAACGCCGATAGATCCCGTAATGGTTGCAGGATCGGCAATCACCTCATCTGAAGCCATAGAGATCCAGTACCCGCCAGAGGCCGCCACATCCCCCATGGACACTATTACGGGTTTGCCAGCAGAGCGCGTCAGCTCAAGTTCCCGACGCAACAATTCCGAACCCAGAACACTTCCCCCGGGGGAATTGACACGTAAAACAATCGCTTTTATATGGTCGTCTTCTCGAGCCTGACGAACCAATTCGGCAGTAGATCTTCCACCCACCGTTCCTGGAGGGGCGTCCCCATCCACAATCTCACCCTCCGCTATGACGACCCCAATAGACTGACTGGCGTTATTGGGTGTTACTTTTTTAAGATAATCATCGAAAGAAACTTGCCGATAATCTTTGCCTTTACCATCCTTGGCCCCTTTTTCAATGAGGAATTTTGTTAATTCATCCGTTGTTTTAAGTGCGTCCACCAAATTTGCTGCCAATGCAACTTTGGCTGTGTCGCCATGGGCTTCTTCTAAGCGTTGGGCGGATTGGTTGATGTAGGCCATTAAAGCACCCGTGGGCAGTCGCCTTGCTGTCTCTACCCCTTCAAGGTAGGTTGCCCAAAGGCCTTGATAGAGATAGTTTTCTGCTTCACGCGCCGCAGCAGATGGTCCGTCGGCGATAAATGGTTCGGCAGCGCTTTTAAATGTTCCCACGCGAATTAAATTCGCCGATACACCCAGCTTATCTAAGGCAGAACGATAATAATTCCGCAGGCCGCCATAGCCCTGAAGATAAACCATTCCCATGGGATGCATAAAAATCTGCGTTGCATGGGCGGCCAGGTAATACTGGCGCTGATCGTAATGACTGCTCCATGCAAAAACGAGCTTGCCTGCAACCTTGCAGCGATCCAGCGCGCTCGCCACTTCACGCAGTGTTGGCAGACCCGCTCCCTCAAAATCATCCAACATTAAAACGATATTAGAAATGTTTGGGTCTTTTGCTGCGTTATCAAGGGCGGCCAGCACATCACGCAAAAGAATTCTCTTAGATTCCTCTTCTTTTGCTTGCCCAAGAAGCGAGTCTCGCAAGCCGCCTTTGCGTTGTTCGTTAATCTGACCTGAAAGATTAATCACCAGCGCGGTTTTACCTTCCAGTACGGGGGGCCGGCTTTTAATCAGTGCAAACGCAATGGCCGCTACGATAAGCAGAAATAAAAAATTAACAGTAAATATTCTCGTGGAATTAATAAGGCCATAAAAACCAATGAAGAAGCGTTTTAGTATGGCTAAGCGAGATTCAATCATGTGGGGTCAATGCCTTGGTGGTTTATGTTAATCATTACACATTGTGCGGTACAATTTACCAGAGCGTAATCCATAACAGTATTCGGGAGTTAAACATGTCATCTAAGGCCATCATCGTACAGCCGGGCGGCGGCTTTCACAACGTCACAGTAGGAAAATCTATTGCCGATAAACCCAAGCCTGGTGAGATTACCGTCAGAATTAAAGCCAGCTCGCTTAACTATCATGACTATGCAGTGGTCAGTGGCGCCTGGGGGCCCACTGAACCACGGATACCCATGTCAGATGGCGCCGGTGAGGTCATTGCGATTGGGGATGGAGTGACAGAATACGCAATAGGCGATTCGGTAGTCAGTCTGTTTTTTCGCTCATGGCTGGACGGCGAACCTGAGGTGGCAGACTTCCTGAAAGTTCCAGGTGACGGCATCGATGGATTTGCCCGCGAAGAAATCACGCTTCCCACCTGCGCCTTTACGCATGCCCCTAAGGGGTACACCCACGCAGAAGCGGCCACGTTAACTACCGCAGGTTTAACCGCCTGGCGCGCCCTGTTCTCTGATGACGCTTTAAAACCAGGTGACACAGTTCTTATTCAAGGCACCGGTGGAGTGTCAATTTTTGCCCTTCAGTTTGCAAAAATGACAGGGGCAACAGTCATTGCCACCTCATCATCCGAAGCCAAACTGGCGCGCTTAAAGTCCTTAGGGGCCGACCACGTCATTAATTACAAGGAAAATCCAAAGTGGGGGGAGACCGCTCTTGAGCTAACGGGCGGCCGTGGGGTTGATCATATTATTGAAGTGGGTGGGCCTTTAACGTTACAACAATCAATGATCGCGGCGCGCATTGGCGGTCACATTTCAGTAATCGGTATCCTAACGGGTTTGGATGGTTCCATCTCCGTTGTCTCCGCCATTCTCCGGCAACAAAGATTACAAGGAGTGCTGGTGGGAAGTCGGCGCCACCAACTTGAAATGATTCGCGCCATCGAAGCCTGTGGCATGCGTCCCATTATCGACAGCCACTTTCCGCTAGAGGGGCTTGTGGAGGCATTCCGTCATCAAGAATCCAACCAACACTTTGGTAAAATTTGCTTGGACATTTAATGCCAGCTGCAATTACAGGCGGGTAACAGATAAAAAAATGGTGCGCTGAAATTGAGGAATATTCTGTGAGCAACGAGCCTTCAGTTATATTGGAACAGCAGCAAGATTTTCGTTTCTTAGTTCGTTTTGGTGACGATAAACCCACCCTAATGGCGGCTGAATCACCCCCATTGGGTGCTGGAAACGGCCCAAATCCGGCACAACTACTCATGGCGGCCGTGGCAAACTGCATGGTCGATTCTCTGCTGTTTGCCTTACGAAAATTTAAGCAATCGCCAGAACCCATCAGGGCTGAGGGCCGCGCTGACATTGGACGTAATGATCAAGGCCATCTGCGCGTTCAAGCCATTCACATCACCCTTCGTCTAGGGGTTACAGCGCAAACACTGCAGCACCTCGATCGCGCGCTTGACCAGTTTGAAAATTTTTGTACTGTGGGTCAAAGTGTTGCCCAAGGCATTCCAGTGCTCATCACGGTCACGGACAGCGCTGGGTTAATACTGAAAGCGCCCGCGATCGTCCCATCAATTTAACCATCCTACAAAGCAACCCATATGAATCAAGAAGCAGTTTCAGTAGTTTCGAATAAATCATCGAATACTAATGGTGCTTATCCAGCGGCTTCCCGGGGTCATATCGTTGCGCTCCATCGGCCCATAGGGTGGCCGCAGAGGACCAACTGCTGGAGAGGCAATTAAATTCAGGTCGATGGCTTGTGGTGTGCCTACAATTCCTTGTTCTGTAAGCTCAAGTCGGTAATAAATGCCGTTCCACAGATTCATGCCAAAATCCTTAGGCAGCTTGTAGACAAATAACAGCGAATGCTCTAGCCATCTTAAATCTGTGCGGCTTACGGTTGCGGGGTTAGGGTATGGGTATGGCACGTAACACTGAACTTCATTTAACCCTTCCAGACATTTAAATTCTTTCATAGACAAGAAAAAATCTTTAAACTTGGCATGGTCTAAATGCAATGAAAAAGCAGTCTTTTCTTGGTAAGCGGTAAAGGTGACAGTTCCGATGGGAATGCTTTTTCCGTCATTGGTATGCAGGGCTATTTCTTTTTCGCCCAACATCTCCCAAGCATAGACTGGCCATGATAAATAAAGGGCAAGAACACCCATGACAATATTACGAATTTTAATTAAGCGCATATTGTCCTTCGTTTTAATTATTTAAACTCCTCAAACTCACGACCCTTAATAACCTGCAGCGGAAGCCCCGTGATCACCGGTAATTCTGACAGACGCGGCACGCCAACATTGATTTGCACATTGCCTTGCACATCTTTCCACACCAACAAGGGGGTTCCTGGTGCGCCAAATTTATTCATCAATTGCGTATTGGCCAAAAATTGCGCTTTCAACAAATCAGTAACTTCAGTGGCTGGGCGAATACCGCCATTATATTGAGCCGCGGCGTAATGGGTTTCATTTTCCCTAAGCGCGCTCACCCTGTCTGGTGCCTGCATAATAGCGGCTGCACGGCCTATTGAAGAGGGCTGTTGATAGGCAACAGGAACCCAGCGAACCTGTAGGCCCACTTTTTCGTAGTACTGCAAAGCTCTCCAAGTCAATTGGCAATAATAACAATTGGCATCAAAGAAAACGTATACTCGATGCGTCGCACCATTTGCCCCCTCCTGAATAACGTCAAGGCCTTCAAGCTGGGTAAATAATACATTTTTCTGAATGCTTATAGCGTCCTGCGCGGGTGGTGAGCCTGCACCGCTCACGCCAAAGCTGATGATCCATATCAGCATTAACACAATAGGTTTTAATAAGTGCTTCATGGTCAACCCCTTGTTTAAACCCGTATTATTTTAACAAACAGTGTGTTGAACTATCGCTGCTGATGGCAGTCTAATTAGACCAGCGCCAGTAGATTTTAGTGCTAATCACAAACCCATCATAACTCGACTTTTTTATTGTACGGAAAAATAATATGAATAAAATTATTTGCTCACTTACATTTCTCACGTCATGCCTTGCGCCTTTGCACCCATTAATGGCGGCAGATTTCACCGTTGAACAAGTCAAGGCCGTTTTGGTTGGGTCTAGCGCCAACCATTTGGCCGACTTCTCTGGAAAAGACCTTTCAGACCTTGATCTGAGCAACGTTGATTTCAAGCACGCCAATTTATCAAAGGCCAATCTTTTTGCCAGCAAACTGGTGGGCGCCAATCTTTCGGGGGCCAATCTTTCGGGTGCAAATTTAAACGGTGCGTGGCTTATGGCTACTGACTTTCGTGGCGCCGATCTGTCGGACACCAGCATTTTAAGCCCAGTAGTCCTTGGCGGTGAGGTTAAGGAAAGACCGAATTTTGCCGGGGTCAATCTGTCTGGCTCGCGAATTATTGCTGATTTTCCGGGTACCAATTTTAGCGGCGCTAACCTTACCCATGCGCACATGCAAGTTAACATCAAGAACCAAGGAATGGGTCAGATGCGCAATGAACTTACTGGGGCTAATTTCTCTGGTGCCAATTTAAGCGAAGCTGATTTTGGTCGCTCCATGATGGATTTCACCAACCTAACCAACGCAAATCTGCGAAACACTAACTTCTACAGAGTCAATTTATCTGGCTCTAATTTAAGTGGCGCTGATATCACAGGGGCAGACTTTACAGAAGCCATCTTAATCGACGTTCCCCTGAGGGACGCAAAAGGATTGGACCAAGCCCGGGGCCTGATAAATAAATAACCAATGATGTGGGAGAAAATCCAGCGCCCCTAGTTGGCGTGGGGCAATTCACTTATTTTTTTAATCTCCTCAAGTAATGCACTCATCATCTGGGGCGTCATGAGGTCATGTCCACAATTGATAGGCGTATAAAACGGGCCATAGCGCCCCGCAAGATCAAAAAACCACCATGCAATAATTAGAATAGACTGCACAGCACCGCCAAAAAAGAACACACGGTGAGGGGATGAACTAAAACTATTATTGTTCAATTTTATGTCCCATTACCGTCAAATTTTCAATATTAAAACGGGTCAGCATGAATATCATTTAACGAAGCACCTGAAAAAAACGTTTCTTTTTTTGCGGCATTGACCATGTCTGGATTTCCGCACAGAAAAATACGCCAACCTGATAAGTCTGGATTCTCCTTTAATGCCACATCCAGAACGGTACCCGATGAAATGCCCTCCCCGCCTTCTTCCTCTGACAGGCAGGGCACATAGTGAAAATTGCTATGCGCTGCTTCCAACTCTCTTAGCGCGCTTACCAAGTAAAAACCTGACTTAAAATTACTGCCGTGATAAAGCCGTAGCTGACCTGTATGCCTCCTATTGAGTGCATCACGAATAATTCCATATAGGGGTGCCAATCCTGACCCGGTCGCCAATAGCAATATATTTTGATCGGGTTTTCCAGGCGCATAAAAACAATCACCCGCTGCATCGGAGATAGTGACTGTGGTTCCAGGAGCTGTGTTTTCAAACAGCCAGCTGCTCACAAGACCGCCTTCTACTCGACGTATATTTAAAAACAAATCCTCATTCAGTGCAGGCACGCTTGCCAATGAATAGCAGCGAAAATTCTTGTCATCCTTAAAGTAGCGAATAAACTGCCCTGCACGATAAATAAACGGCTGCGATGGTTTAAGCCAAACGCCCAAAATATCTTCTGCCAGATACTCCACGGCACTTACTTGTGCGGCAAGCACCCCCACTCCGCTCTCGGGGAGGACAATTTCAATATCGACTTCTGGGGTACAGCTGCACGCTAGAAAATAGTTTTGCTCAACAAACGTTTGTTTTAGACCAGATTTTGCTTTTTCAGGGACCTGACCTTTTATCAACCTCATCATGCAACTCTGGCAAATGCCAGAGCGGCATGAAGAGGGGATTTGAATGCCATTAGCCGTCAAACATTCTAGGACAGTCTGCCCTGCGCAATCATAAGATTGCCCATCATATGAAATCATGGGCATTGTTGCGGCCTTATTTTCCCAATACATCGTTTCTTGTGCTTTCCGCTACAGCCGCAGCTTGTGCGATCAAGTGATCAGGAACATTAAGCTCTTTCAACGTGGCGCCAAGATTTTCCATGACGGCGTCAAAATGTGAATCATTAAGCCCTTGGGCTACCAGATGCGCGTGTCCCCTTCTCATATCTTCACCGGTGTAATTATGAGGACCGCCAAAAGCCATGGTTAAAAACGCTTTTTGCTTGCTGGCCTGCTTAACCATGTCCACACCTTCAAAAAATCGATTAATGCGTTCATCTTTTAATACCTTACGATAGAAAATATCTACTGCAGCATTAACCGCGGCCTCTCCGCCTATTTCAGAAAATAAACTCATGACATCCCCCTATATTTATTATGCATAGTTGATTAACAGGCTCCGATAAGAAGCATGTCAAATGTATCAATTAAAATCCAAGCGTTCTTTGATATAGATCAACAAATTATGAGCTACTGGAGGCGCTACTTTAATTTTGGTATAAAAGTTTGGTGATGCGAACATTCGGATTATGTTTAGAGGTAGTCTATTTAAGGACTAGGTCTAGATTTGAAGAGTTTGTTGGCATACCGCGCCATTAATCAAGCCGGGTCTGCGGCGTACTTTTCCCAATTAGGTCATTTAAGGTTACATCGTCCAATACCGCCAGGTAAGCTTTGGTGGCCAGATTCAGCGCATTTTTAAGACGGCAGGGGTTATACAAGCATGTTTTACTATTGGGGTTAAAACATGCGGCCATAAAAAAATCGGATTCTGATTGGAAGACCACTTCACGAATGTTGATCTTATCAGGTGGCTTATTAAGCCTTAAACCACCGTTTCGCCCCCGTACAGTATTCACTAGGCCGGTTATACCAAGTTGCCGTACCACCTTCGTAAGATTATTTTTTGATATTCCATGTGCGATTGCAATCTCTTTTATGGTTACAAGCCGCTCTTGGTTGTAACCCAAATACATTAGAGTACGCAATGTGTAATCTGTATATGCGGTTAGTCTCATTTACAACCCTGCCTCCATTCCAATAAACGATCTACCAAAATACTTCGTCAGCCTGCTAGCAGTCAAACTATTCCCAATTTATAACAAATGCTTTGATATGGATCAGCTCAGCAATGTTCCTAGAAATTGATTGGCAAAATAATAATGAAATTCGCCTTCAATCCTGCTAAAAACGAGCTGAACATCGCCAAGCATGGATTGTCACTGTCTGAGGCCATTTCTCTAGAAGAGATTGATCGCTATGAAAAAGAAATTAATTAAACTCAGCGCCCAGGAAGACGCATTAATGTCACCAAGGCTGCGAAATCTGACCCCGATTCCAAACCGCTAAGCGATAAAGCGTGGGCCAAGGTAAAACCCACCCCTGACTCGTGGACGTGGTCGACCTGCGGGCAGCGGTATGAAACAACAAGTCACCCTCAGAATTGATACTGAACCCCTTGATTTCTATAAAGCGAAAGGTGAGGGCTGGCAAACCTTCATTAATACCGTTTTAGGTCAAATCAGAAGAGAGTGCGTATTCTGCTGTATCCCGCCACCCATAATGCTCGGTATAGCGCCAGGCGCTATGCAGCCAATCCCGCCCGGTCCGTAAAAACAAGAGAATGCTGGCCGGGCACTACAACCCCCGCGTCGAAAACTTAGCCAAAAAAACTCAATGCGTGAGTTGACCTGGCCTGCATAATGATATATTCTTTTGCTATATATCAACCGGAGACTACTAATGGAAACCGCGCGCGTATTTTGGTCGGGCCGCTCGCAAGCGGTTCGACTGCCAAAGGAATACCGGTTCAAGGGTAATGAGGTCCGCATTCGCCAGCATGGCGCTGCTATTATCCTGGAACCCATTCCCGCGGATTGGGCCTGGCTCGATGTCTTAGCCAGCCCCATCGACGCCGACTTTCAGAAAGCGGCGACGGAGCAGCCCGTTATGCAGGAACGCCCGTCATTGGACAGGCTATTCCCATAGTGCGTTTCTTGTTCGATACCAACGCCGTCATTGCGCTGCTCAACGATCCACACGGACCGGTGGCCAGGCATGCCCGCCGGTACCAGCCTGCCGACATCGGTCTGTCGGCCATCGTCAGCCACGAGCTGTATTTTGGGGCATTCAAGAGCCAGCGCCGCGACCACAACCTTGCCATTGTCGCCGGCTTGCAGTTCGAGGTTGTGCCGTTGGACCAAGAGGATGCGCGACACGCTGGCGAGATCCGGGCCGCGCTGGGGGCGTTGGGAACGCCCATCGGCCCCTATGATGTGTTAATTGCTGGCCAAGCCCGCTCCCGTGACCTAGTGTTGGTGTCGCGCAACCTGCAGGAGTTCCGGCGGGTGGAGGGTTTGAACATCGAGAACTGGGAGGGTGAGTAAGTAAGGCGCTCGCGGAAAAGCGAGCATAACGACTGGCGGGATTGGACCAGCATATGCAGAGAGGTTAAAACTATCTCTTTGGTAGAGAGAAAAAAAATTATTAAAGGGTCTTTGGTTGGTAGTGCGCCTGGAAAAAGAAAATCAGTTACTGCGTAGCCTACCCATCAAACAGAAGTATTTTCTTTGGATTGTCGTTGGCGAGGTTAGCAAGCGCAGCTCGTCTATGGCTGCATTTCTGCTGGCACTACCGATTGTTTCAATTGCAGCATTCGTTTGGATATACGTTGAATCCAGAGACAAACGTGGATGAGGAACGTGTAATGATTAGACGGTGCCTTTAACGGCAAACGGGGTAGGTAACTTATAGCCCTCATTGAACACCTTTAAACAGGCATCCACTACTGTCGCATCATAAAGAGTGCCACGCTCACGCTTAATTTCAACCAATGTACTTTCAGGAGCAAGGGCTGCTCGATAAGGGCGATGTGATGACATAGCATCAACCACATCCGCCACAGTCAGAATGCGCCCCTCAACACTAATTTGATCGCCTTTCAGCCCATTGGGGTAACCGCTACCATCTAGTCGCTCATGATGCTCTAAGACGGGTGCCGCAATGGGCCAAGGAAAATTCACGTTCTTGAGCAAGTCGTAACCTGCCTGTAATGGATGCTGCGAGACCTTGATTGACAGCTAACTTGCGGACGACAAGCTTACATAGTCGCAAAATTACCCTCTGCCCTCACTTGCATTCCTAAACCATTCCTCAATGGTCATTACCCCGCCATTCAGCTCAGCTTTCCCAACGTCCTTTGCAGGTAATGCATCCTGCACTATGTCCACGCGCTTCCATTCTGCCATGGGTGTTTCACACTCAGCCGTTGGCGCATAACGAGACTGCGCCACTTTTTTATAGGCATGAATATAGCGTGGGCAATTTATCCATGTGTCGGTAACGGTGACGCGCACCAATAATTCCGCATCCTTAAAATCCTTCAACAGAGGATCGGTGGCAGAAACCGTGGCCTCACCCTGAACGCGCACACGATGGGGGGTTTCAAAATCTATGAATAGCAAGCCCACCTTTTTTGTAAGGGCAATATTTCCCATCGAAAGAAACATGCCGTTACCATCGTAACTGGGGAACGCTATGGTTTTAGAATCCAGCACTTTAACAAACCCCCTCTCCCCGCCTTTGTACGAAACGGTAGGCTGCCCTTGTCCGTTAATCGTAGACAGAAAAAACATATCGCGAGAAGAAATAAACGCAATGGCCTGCTCATCCAGCTCAGTTTTAGCGGCTATTAGCTCAATAAGATCTGCTATTCGGCGTGTATCAAACTGATCTTGCAGCGACCGATGATTGTCTCCAAAAAGCCTGCTCATAAAACCCCCTCGTTTTTATGGTTTTAATACAACCCTACGCAGCACTCTAGCACCTAAAGCAAGCGTTCATTAAAGTCCTTTAAAAGAACAAACGAGGATGGGGATGTTTGGTTATCGGACGATTGGCTTTGAAAAATTTACGCCCTACAAGAAGGCAGTTTGGAAACCAGCAATTAGTTCTCCCCTCTTAGTTGCCAACCTGCGTGGCAGGCCACACAGGAACTCAAAATTCGGGTCAACTGCCTGTGCAGCTCTGTATTAGACGTTCCGTTTTGTGCAGCTTGAGCCAGCTCATCCATTTGTCGGTGAACGCCCATCCCCAATGTTTTGAAGGGTAGCGGTAGTTTGGCCAGAAACGCCGGGGTGGCATCGGTGGCCGCAGCCATGCCGGCGGAATGGGCCCACCCAGCAATGGAATCTCTGTTGCCCTGATCAATTCCGTCCAGGATGCCCCGCGTGGCAGCGAGCATTGCGCGCATCTCTCTTAGCACCGCATCCCGCTCCGCCGGCTGCAGCACCACAACGATGCGTTCGTCGGTCCCCTTTGCCACGTTGCCGTGAATAAAAAACCAGGCCGCAGTGGCAATGGTCAGTACCCACAGCAGAATGGCGGCCACAGCGATTTTACTGTCTTTCATGAAACCTCCTTTTTACGAGAATGCGGCAAGAGTTGGGGTAGACGCGGTCTATAATCGTAAACCCGTCACAAGCTATGCTAATATTTGCGTCTATGCGCCATCGTAGCATTACACCTCTTATATTTGTTCATGGTTGGGCCCTAAGATCGGTATTCTGGTCCCCAATTTTAAGCAAGCTTTCTGGTTATTCCATTCAGTGCGTTGACATGGGCTTTTTTGGGTCGCCAATGATGCCTGTCGCCAATACCCCACTTGTCATTGCACATTCCCTAGGGGTAATGTGGGCAATAAAAAATATACCCCGTCCTTGGGCCGGGTTATTGTCAATCAATGGCTTTACACGTTTTACACAATCCGATAATTTTCCTGGTGTTAGCAATGAACGTCTGACGCAGATGAAGTCTCGACTTTCAGTGGATGCAAGCCGATGTGTTGCAGATTTCTTGGAGCTCTGCGGAACGGATCACATAGTTTCTCAAAATTATGACGCGCCAATGCTTAACCAAGGTCTGGAATGGCTATCAGAATGGGATGTAAGGGCGGAGTTTAATCAACTTATGTGTCCAATTCTGGCAATAGCTGGGTCAGCAGACCCCATTATTTCAGAATCACATAGTCGCGCCTGTTTTGGTGACGTGCCTTTGATTATGGTTGAAGACGGCGGACATTTACTACCCCACACCCACATAAACTGGCTTGCTAATCAGATTGACTTGGCTGTAAATAGAGATTGGTCGCCATGAGTCAGCGACATCGAATTGTGAATAGCTTTAACCGCGCCAGTCGTACTTATAATGGTGCATCTGAACTTCAGGATAGGGTCGCGCAATCTTTAGCCCAGAGGGTGCTGGGGTATACATGGGATCAGCCGACTATATTGGAAGTGGGTTGCGGAACGGGGGGTTTAACTAAACTTTTACTACCGCAGCTTCCCGGGCATTGGGTTATCACAGACGTTGCTCCGGCAATGGTAAATTCTGTCCGCAATATCTCGCCCTTTACGACAACCAGCTTTCACGTCATGGATGGTGAGAACCCAGATCTGCCAGAAGCCAGCATTGATTTAATTGTTTCCAATTTGGCAGCGCAGTGGTTTGAAGATCTGCCAGCAGCACTAATTAAACTATCAAAACGTCTATCGCCGTGCGGACGCATGATCATCACTACGCTAGGCAAGGACAGTCTATCCGAATGGAGCAATGCCGTTGCTGCTACCGGCTATGTGGCAGGGACCCACATCTATCCAACATTAAATGATCTATTGTGTGTTCTGCCACATGCTCAGGGTTCTACGCAAAAAATGACTATGGTCTACCATGATGCGCGCGCATTTTTAAGATCCCTAAAATCTATCGGTGCCTCAATCCCTCGCAGGGGCTATCAACCACTCCCAACAACGGTCATGCGTCATGCCATGAACAGTATGAGCACACCATGCGAGATCAGCTACGAGATATTAACTCTAGACGTTGCCATGCCATGATTATGGGAAAGCATCCAGCGCGTCCATGTGCACCCACCGTGTAATCGGTTTCCCATCATAAACAATGGGTAAATCGGGGTGAAGCCTATGGCCCCTAGACCATAAGTTGAGTGAATGCCCCACATCCCTTATAATAGTGGGCTTGGCGAATTAGCTCAGCCGGTTAGAGCGACGGAATCATAATCCGCAGGTCCGGGGTTCGAATCCCTGATTCGCCACCAATTTACTTCAAATCCAACGCCAAATCTTCATCCAGCCCGGCCAGTACGGCTTTGGCTGCCAATGATTCCTGCGGTTGGCCCATGGCTTGATATAGTTTAACCAACCCCAGCCAACCCTCTGTAAGGCGCGGCTCAATGCGTACCGCATGCTTCATGTCTTGCAAGGCATGGCCATCGTCCCCTAATGCGGCCTCAGCAGTACCCAGCGCCAACCACGCTTGCGGATCGTTTTCTTCGTCATGCGTCCATGTTATGGCAATCCGTAACAGATCCTGCCAATGGCCGGTCATCTCAAGGCTGGCGGCCTGCATAAATAACGGTTGTTGGTTCTCTTCGGTTAGCCACATGGGTGGCTGCGCTGCACTGCCCCCTATGGGTTCAAATCCATCACTTGACGTTACCCAGTTGGCAAACCATTCCACCGGCATGGCGTAATAATGTTGCGCCGAGCCACGCAAGCGAAAAGTTAAAATCCCGATCAGGTTTCCCCTCTCATCAAATAATCCACCGCCACTGGCGCCGGATGTAAACGGTGATGAACTCATGATGACGCGCCCGCCATCCAGCGCATACAGTCCACGCACCTGGCCCGTTGTGAACAGCAATTCATAGCCACCCGTAAACCCAAAAGCCAACACACGTTGTGCCGACTCAAGAGAGTTGGTACTGCCCATATGAATGGACAGGCCACTCAAGCCGCGTACTTTCAACATGCACAGGTCATGTCGCCAATCCGCTCGCAGGGCTTGCGCCGGATAGGAAAGACCGCCACGGGACACGCCCACCCACTCTGCAGCCCCGGTTACATGGCAATTGGTCATGACCAATTCTGGGGCCAGCACCACGCCCGTGCCCATATGCGTGTGGCCATCGGGCATGACCGCCTCAACGCGCACAATGTTGCGCGCCATTTGGATATAAGCTGCCGGATCGGCTTGGGCTTGGGCTTGGGCTTGCGCCACCCAGGGCATCCAAAATGTAATGCTAATCAAGCTAATGCACCACCGCATCGGGTTCCCCTTAACTCTGGTATCATTCTATGTTTGTGAAAAAGACCGTCTACATTCGCACTTTTGGCTGCCAGATGAACGAGTATGACTCGGGCAAAATGGCAGACTTGCTGCAGGCCAGCCATGGCCTAGAAAGCACTCAGTCTCCTGAGGGGGCTGATGTCATCGTGCTTAACACCTGCTCGGTTCGTGAAAAAGCCCAAGAAAAGGTGTTCTCTGATCTAGGACGTTTAAGCGAGCTAAAAGTTCTCAACCCCAATCTCATTATTGCAGTGGGGGGTTGCGTGGCCAGCCAAGAGGGCAGCGTCATTTTAGAGCGCGCCCCTTATGTGGATGTGGTATTTGGTCCACAAACCTTACACCGTCTGCCCGAACTGCTCAACCAGCGCTTACAAACCGGTTTGCCGCAATTGGATATTTCTTTTCCCGAAATTGAAAAGTTTGATGCCCTGCCCGCCGCACGCGCAGAAGGCCCTACCGCATATGTATCCATCATGGAAGGATGCAGCAAATATTGCACCTTTTGTGTGGTGCCCTACACGCGTGGCGAAGAATTCTCTCGCCCACTGCCTGATGTGCTGCGTGAGGTGGCGCAATTGGCTGCAAGTGGTGTGCGCGAAATCATGCTGCTGGGGCAAAACGTAAACGCCTGGCAAGGCACATTAGATGATGGCTCTGATGCCGACTTTGCAACACTGCTAGAAGCCGTCAGCGAAATAAGCGCCATTGAACGCATTCGCTACACCACCAGCCATCCTCTGGAATTTACCCAGCGCCTCATCGACGCGCACGGCTATTTACCAAAGTTGGCGGGGCAAGTGCACCTTCCCGTGCAATCGGGGTCTGACCCCATTTTGGGGGCCATGAAACGAGGTTATACCGCATTAGAATACAAATCCATTATTCGCCGCCTGCGCGAAGCGCGCCCAGGGTTATCCATTTCCAGTGATTTTATTGTGGGTTTTCCGGGCGAATCAGAAGCCGACTTTGCTGCCACGCTGAAACTCATTGATGACATCGGTTTTGATGGATGCTATGGCTTTACCTACAGCCCACGCCCCGGTACGCCGGCCGCCAATTTAAAAGACAGCGTGGATGAAATCACCAAATTATCGCGACTCAAAAGATTGTTAGAAAAAACCGATGCGCAAGCAGCGGCCATTAGCCAAAGTCTGGTGGGGTCGCGCCAGCGCGTTTTGGTGGATGGGCATGCCAAGCGTGAGCGCCACGAATTGCGCGGACGTCTGGACAATGCGCGGGTGGTCAACTTCCCTGGGGATGCGCGTCTGATTGGCCAGTTTGCGGACATTCTTATTACCGAAACCGCACGCTATTCCCTGCGCGGAGAAGTGGTAACCCTATCATGACCACGCTTGAACTGGATTTGCATCCCGTAGACAACCAACGCTTGGCCAATCTGTGTGGCGTGTTAGACGAGAACTTGAAACAAATAGAGCGTACGCTAGGCGTGTCTATTCGCCGTCGTGGCGAACACTTTAGCGTACAAGGGGAAGAACCAAAAACCGTCATGACCGCAACCGTATTGCAATCTTTTTACCGCAACGCCCGTCACAGCTTATCTGCCGAGCATATTCACGCGGGCTTGGTAGAGATTCAAGGAGGCGTGGGTCAGGGCACAGAGGGCGCATCTGTTCCGCTGGTAGCGCGCCGCCCCGATCTTAAAAGCCGCACCGCACGACAGGCCCAATACCTCACTCAAATTCAAGATCATGTGATTACCTTTGGGGTGGGGCCTGCGGGCACCGGTAAAACGTATTTGGCCGTGGCTGCAGCAGTGACCGCCCTAGAGCGCGAACAAGTCAAACGCATTGTATTGGTGCGTCCTGCTGTGGAAGCGGGAGAAAAATTAGGCTTCCTGCCGGGTGATTTAAGTCAGAAGGTAGACCCCTACCTGCGCCCGCTCTACGATGCACTCTACGACTTGGTGGGGTATGAGCGTGTGGGCCGCTTGTTTGAGCGCAGCGTCATTGAAGTGGCCCCCTTGGCCTTTATGCGCGGACGCACACTCAACCACAGCTTTATTATTTTAGATGAGGCGCAAAATACCACCCCTGAACAAATGAAAATGTTTCTCACCCGCATTGGCTTTGGTACCAAGGCGGTCATCACGGGAGACGTTACGCAAATTGACCTGCACCGCACACAAAAAAGCGGACTCATTGATGCGCGCAATGTGTTGCAAGGCGTAGAAGGAATTGCCTTCACCATTTTTCAATCGGAAGATGTGGTGCGTCACCCCTTGGTGCAACAAGTGGTAAACGCTTACGAACGCCGCAGCCGGCTGATGGATTAATGATGGATCCCGACCCTGCCCCCCATCTTCACTTGTCGCTGCAAACCGCCAGTCGGACCACCGGTCAACCCACGCCCACACAATTTCGCCGCTGGGCCAAGGCCTCTCTCACCGTGCCCACCGCAGTCACTATTCGACTGGTGGACAGCCGCGAGGGGCATAAGCTTAATCAACTGTTCCGTCACAAAGACTACGCCACTAATGTGCTGACCTTCGTGTATGGCGATATTGCCAATACCTTGCATGGTGATTTGGTGCTCTGTGCACCGGTGGTTAAGCGCGAAGCAAAGGAACAAAAAAAACCTCTACTTCATCATTACGCCCATTTGGTAGTGCATGGCTTATTGCACCTGCAAGGACATGACCATCAACGCAAGATGGAAACACGGCGCATGGAAAAACTTGAAATTGGTATTTTGCAGCAACTGGGCATCCCTAATCCTTATCTTATTACCGAGTAAATCATGGAAGACGACGAACCAAAACCATCGTTACTGGAGCGTTTAAGTCACTGGTTGCATCACGACCCTGAAACGCGCGAGGACTTAATTGCGCTGTTGCATTTGGGGTTAGAGCGCAACTTGCTGGATGCAGACGCGCTCACCATGATGGAAGGTGTTCTGGGTGTGGCCGATATGCAAGTGCGCGATGTAATGGTGCCGCGCGCGCAAATGGATGTCATCGACATCAGTGAGGAGCCCGAGCAATTTATTCCTCTGGTCATTAAAACCGCCCACTCACGCTTCCCTGTAGTGGATGATAACCGCGACAACGTGATTGGTATTTTATTGGCCAAAGATTTGTTGCGCTTTTACGCGGGTGAAGAATTTAATGTGCGCGACATGCTGCGCCCCGCCATATTTGTTCCGGAATCAAAACGCCTCAACGTATTGCTGCGCGAATTTCGCGCCAACCGCAACCACATTGCCATTGTAGTGGATGAATATGGGGGGGTGGCAGGCTTGGTGACCATTGAAGACGTGCTGGAACAAATCGTGGGCGAAATTGAAGACGAATACGATTTTGATGAAACAGAAGACAACATTGTGCCCGATCGTTTGGGTAAATTCCGCGTCAAGGCCGCCACTGAACTAGAAGATTTTAACAAAGCCTTGGGCAGTGATTTTTCCAGTGCAGATTTTGATACGGTGGGGGGCTTGTTAATGAGCCACTTTGGCCGTTTGCCCAAACGCGGTGAGCGCATTAGCTTTGAGGGCTTAACTTTTCAGGTGCTGCGCGCCGACAGCCGCCGCCTGCATTCCGTACTGGTTGACCGCCTAACCGTTGCCAATGAAAATACCAGCTCAAATTGAGCTGTTAGCAGCCCTTTCGGGTGCGTTAGCCGTGGCGGGATTTGCCCCCTACGGGTTTTGGTTGGCGCCCATTTTATCTTTGGTCATCTTAATGTTGCTTTGGCGCCACGCGCATACACCTATGGCCGCCGCGGAAGTGGGTTTTCTGTGGGGCATGGGTTTCTTTGTGGGGGGGGTCAGTTGGATAGAAATTAGCCTGCATGATTACGGCGGTATGCCGCGCCTGTTGGCAGTGTTGGCTATCGTATTGTTCTCTGCAGTGTTAGCGCTCTTTCCTGCTGCGGTGGGGTTTATCACCCAGCGTTTACATCCGCAACCCAAAACCCGTTGGCTGCTGGCCGTTCCCGCGCTGTGGACGCTTATGGAATGGTTGCGCAGTTGGATATTGACGGGCTTTCCTTGGTTGTCTATGGGTTATGCGCAAACCCCCAACGGTCCTTTGGCGGGGATTGCTCCGGTACTGGGCGTATTCGGCGTCTCTTTTGCCTGCGTATTGTTGGCCGGTCTCATCACCGCGCTGGTCACCGCCAAGCGGGATGCTCATTCCTTGGGCCCGCTGGTATTGGGTGCGCTGATTTTAATCAGCACGAGTACCGTGTTGCGCCAAGTGAATTGGACGCAACCCGTGGGTGAACCCATTACAGTCAGTTTGTTACAAGGCAACATTCCCCAAGATCAAAAGTTTCAAGAAACCATGAGGGGTCTGACCCTGCAACGCTATGTCACCATGTTGAAGCAAAGTTACAGCCGCTTGGTGGTGATGCCTGAGAGCGCCTTTCCGTTAATTAGGCAAAAGTTACCGGAAGCGTTGGTGGAAGATATTATTCATTATGGCTATGACCACCGCAGCGATGTGTTGATTGGCATGTTCTCCGAGCCCGAATCGGGTCAGTACTACAACAGCGTATACAGCTTTGGCCACTCTCCATCGCAGGTGTATCAGAAGGTTCATTTGGTCCCCTTCGGTGAATTCATCCCCATGGGCGACCTCTTAAAACCAGCAGTTAATGCACTGCTCAGTATTCCTTTGGACAGCCAGCAACGGGGCAACCCCACACAAGAACCGCTGCGCGTGGCCGGTCAGCAAGTGGCTGTGAATATTTGCTATGAAGACGCCTTTGGCGAGGAAGTGATTCACTCCTTGCCACGCGCCACGCTGCTGGCCAACGTCACCAACGATGCTTGGTTTGGCGACTCCATTGGCCCCGAACAACATTTGCAAATGGCACAAACCCGTTCATTAGAAACCGGCCGGCAAATGTTGCGCGCCACCAACACCGGGGTTACTGCCCTAATTGACGAAAAGGGCCGCATCATTAACCGCGCGCCGCGCAATGAAGTGTTTACCTTAGATGGATTGGCGCAGGGCTACGCGGGGGCCACGCCCTATGTCATTATGGGCAATTACGGTATTCTCACACTTTGCTTTTTGGCCTTGGTTGCACTGATTCCTTTTTCTAGAAAAAAATGACCCTTCTGCCGCGCCGCCGAATCTGTTACACCTTAGGCTTTTTGGCTTGCAGCGGCCTTATGGCCTTTGCCCTGTTTTTACAATATTCCTTAGGGGAAGACCCTTGCCCGCTGTGTATTTTTCAGCGTTTGGCGTTTATGGCTTTGGGCTTTTCTTTTTTAGTAGCCGCACTTCATAACCCACAAAAAACAGGATCTATTGTCTACGCCATCCTTCATGTGCTGACGACCTGTGTGGGCGCCGCCATTGCCGCACGTCAGGTGTGGTTACAACATTTGCCCCCCGACCAAGTGCCCTCCTGCGGCCCAGGGTTAAGCTACATCTTACAAGCCAACCCGTTGTTTAAAGCGCTCTCCGTGGTGCTCAGTGGCTCGGGCGAATGCGCCCAAGTGGGCTGGACCTTATTTTCCTTATCCATTGCCCAATGGGCCCTCATGGTCTTTATTATTTTGGGGGTATGGGCCTTCATCCAGCCACTGAATCGCCGATAAATTGGGGCACCTCTGGTAAACTGGAGGGCATGACAAGCCCTAAAATCACCTTTCAAGAAATCATTCTCAGGTTGCAGCGCTACTGGAACGACCAAGGCTGTGCCCTGTTGCAACCCTTCGACATGGAGGTGGGGGCCGGCACCTCGCATACCGCCACCTTCTTACGCGCATTGGGTCCCGAGCCTTGGCAGGCTGCCTACGTGCAACCCTCGCGCCGCCCCAAAGACGGTCGCTATGGTGAAAACCCCAATCGCCTGCAGCATTACTATCAATTTCAGGTGGTGCTGAAGCCCTCCCCAGCCCATATTCAAGAATTGTATTTGGGCTCCTTAGTGGCTCTGGGTATCGACCCCACGCAAAACGACATTCGCTTTGTGGAAGACGATTGGGAAAACCCCACTTTGGGCGCTTGGGGCCTCGGTTGGGAGGTGTGGCTCAATGGCATGGAAGTGACGCAGTTCACTTATTTTCAAGAAGTGGGCGGTTTGGTGTGCAAACCCGTATTGGGAGAAATTACCTACGGTGTAGAGCGCTTGGCCATGACCTTGCAAGGCTGTGACAATATTTTTGATTTGGAATGGACGCCCGGTTTGCGCTACGGCGATGTGTATCACCAAAACGAAGTAGAGCAATCTCGTTACAACTTTGAATTCAGCAACACCGAATGGCTGTTTGGGCAATTCACCGGTTTTGAATCAGAAGCTGCACGGCTCATTGAAGCCGGTCTGCCCTTACCCGGTTATGAGATGGTCTTGAAATGCTCGCACACGTTTAATTTGTTAGACGCACGCGGTGCCATTTCAGTAACCGAACGCGCCGCCTACATGGGCCGCATACGCGCCTTGGCGCGCAAAGTGGCGCAAGCTTATTATGAATCCCGTGAGGCGCTGGGCTTTCCTATGCTGGCCAAAAATTCGGATGCCGCCTCATGAGTCAAACCTTACTCATTGAATTGCTCACAGAAGAGTTGCCCCCTAAGTTATTACCGCGCTTAGCAGACGCCTTTCGTCGCGGTATTGCAGAGGCCTTGTTGGCGCAACAGTTTTCCGTCGCCTCATCCCAAGTGGAAGGTTACGCCACCCCACGGCGTTTGGGCCTCACCATTACCCATGTGCTGGCGTGCCAGCCCGATCGCACCATAGAGCGCAAAGGGCCAGCCCGTGCCGCAGGTTTTGATGCAGATGGCAAACCCACCCCCGCCTTAGCAGGCTTCGCTCGCTCTTGTGGCGTGACAGTGGAAGATTTGCAAATGGGGTCAGACCCCAAAGGCAACGAGGTGTTTGCCTATCAGGCCACACAACGGGGTCAGACCCTGGTGGAAGCATTACCCGCATTGCTCACAGAGGTGCTGGCCCGCTTGCCGGTGGCCAAAGTGATGCGCTGGGGTGCTGGTGACGCGCAATTTGTCCGCCCCGTGCATGGGCTGGTGGTGCTGCATGGTGCCGACATAGTGCCGATTACGCTGATGGGGTTAAACGCTGGACGCATCACCCAAGGGCATCGCTTTTTGTCCGCGGGCGCCATTAGCATCAGTCACGCCGATGCCTATGCCGCCACATTGCAAGAAACGGGGCACGTGATGGCGCATTTTGAAACGCGCCGCCAAACCATTCAAGCTGCTCTCACAACAGCGGCTCAGGGCGCCACTCCTTTGGCGGGTGATGCTCTGTTAGATGAAGTGACCGCCCTGGTGGAATGGCCCGCAGTTTATGCCGGCACTTTTAGTGATGAGTTTTTATCTGTTCCGCAAGAGTGCTTGGTGCTGTCCATGCAGCAGCATCAAAAATATTTTCCATTAGGCGATGCGAGCGGCCGCCTGCAGCCGCGCTTCTTGTTGGTGAGTAACATAGACACCGCGCACCCCGAAGCCATCGTTCACGGCAATGAACGTGTACTTCGTGCGCGCCTATCGGATGCCCGTTTCTTTTTTGAGCAAGACCGGAAAACGCCGCTGCACGATCGCGTAGCCGGCTTAAGCCACGTGGTGTACCACAATAAATTGGGCAGCATGTTAGAGCGTGTAGAGCGCCTGCAAAAACTGTCCGGCGCGCTGGCCAGCCTGCTTAACGCTTCCAGCGAGCATGCCCAGCGCGCGGCGTATTTGATGAAGGCGGATTTAGTGACCGACATGGTGGGCGAGTTTCCCGAACTGCAAGGCATTGTGGGGCGTTACTACGCACGCCACGACAACGAACCTGAAGCCGTAGCCGAAGCCATTGAAGAGCATTACCATCCCCGTTTTGCCAACGACACCTTGCCCGCCACACCAGTAGGTGCGGCCGTGGCCTTAGCCGATAAGCTCGATACCCTCACCGGGTTATTTGGTGCGGGGCAAATCCCCACCGGCGACAAGGACCCCTTCGGTTTGCGGCGCGCCGCCTTAGGTGTTATTCGCATCCTTATGGAGCAATCCTTGGCAGTGGAATTACCGGTACTGCTCAATAATGCGCGTGCCGCATTTGCAGCCCACGTGACGCTCTCACCCACCACCGTGGCCGATCTTACCGCCTTTATTTATGACCGCCTGCGCGGTGTACTGCGCGAACGCGGTTACACACCAGAAGAGATTGAAGCCGTAGTTAGCCAGAGCCCAGCTCGCTTGGATCATGTATTGCTGCGCCTAGAAGCGGTACGGGCCTTTCGCGCCCTACCGGAAGCGGCGGCCTTAGCAGCGGCCAACAAACGCATCGGCAATGTGCTGAAGAAAACAGAATTGCCACATGGCGCCACTGTGGTGCGCGAACATTTGGTGGATGGCGCCGAAAAAGAATTATTTGATGCGCTCATGGCGCTCGAGCCCCTGGTGGATGATCATTTGGCGCAGCGCGATTATGGTGCCGCCTTACTTCAACTGGCAGGCTTGCGCACTGTGGTGGATACCTTCTTCACGGATGTGATGGTGATGAGTGACGACCTGACGCTGCGCGCCAACCGCTTGGCTTTGCTGGCGCGTTTGTTCACGCTCATGAACCAAGTGGCCGACATATCAAAGCTGGGAGGCTAACTCCATGAACTTGGTTATTCTGGATCGCGATGGGGTTATTAATGTTGATAGCGATAAATACATCAAAAGCCCCGAAGAATGGAAACCATTGCCCGGCAGCTTAGAAGCCGTATCGCGCCTCAACCAAGCGGGCTATCGCGTGGTAGTGGCCACCAATCAATCGGGGGTGGCGCGTGGTTTATTTGATATGGCGGCATTAAATAGTATTCACGACAAGATGATTGCAGCGCTTGCCCAACATGGAGCGCGACTGGATGCTATTTTCTTTTGCCCCCATGCCAATGAAGCGCGTTGTCATTGTCGCAAACCCAACACTGGCCTGTTTGAAGAAATTCAACAGCGCTACAACATCCCCTTGGCTGAAGTACCCGCTATTGGCGATTCGCTGCGCGATTTAACCGCCGCTCATAACGCAGGGGCGCAACCCATGCTGGTGCTCACCGGCAAGGGCGCGCTGACGCAATCTGCTGGTGGTTTGCCAGACGGCACACTTGTATTTGCCGATTTGGCTGAAGCCGTGCGTCATATTGTCGGCAAGAGCGCTTAAATTGATGAGGGCATTATTGTTCTTGCTCTGCCAACTCATCACCACGCCGCTGTATGTGCTGATGATGATGATCTCCAATCCTTTTTCAAAACAGGGTCCGCGTTATTTTTCGGGGGCATGGTGCCGCCTTATGCTGCGCTTAGGGACCATTTTGCTGGGCGTGCGCTACACGGTGAACGGTTGGGAAAACCTGCCCGACGGCCCTTGCGTGGTACTGGTAAAACACCAATCCGCTTGGGAGACCATGTTCTTCCCCGCCTTCTTTCCGCCTCATTGCTTTGTTATGAAGCAAGAAATTTTATCCATCCCATTTTTTGGTTGGGGCATGGGCTTGCTCAACCCCATTGCCATCAATCGCGATGCGCGCCGTGAAGCGTTTCAGCAAGTGAAAACGCAGGGTATGGCGCGCTTAGGCGCAGGTTTAAAAGTGATTATTTTTCCCGAAGGCACGCGTGTGCCCTCCGGCTATCGCGGCCGCTACGCGCCCAGCGGCGGGCTATTGGCAGTGGCGGCCGGTGTGCCGGTAGTACCTATGGCCCATAACGCGGGCGAGTTTTGGAAAAAAGGTCTATTTGCCAAACATCGGGGCACCATCAGCGTTCGCATCGGCCCGGCCATTTCCACCACTGGACTAAATGGGGCTGAAGTGACGGCGCAAGCTGAGGCGTGGATTGAAGACCAAATGGAGCAGATGACCGGGCGCGTGGCCCAACCCTATCAACGTCGTACACGCAACGCGGCAGCGCTGAAAGGAAAACGCGCACCACGACGTCATCGCATGGTCATTGGCACACGTGAATTGCATTACACCGTGGCCCGTCGCCAACGCCGACGCAACATCAGTTTAATGGTGGATCACGAAGGGCTTACCGTGGCCATCCCCACTTGGGTTACCTTACAATCTGTGGAAGAAGCGATTCGCGAACAATGGCCTTGGGTGGAGAAAAAATTAGACCATTGGGAACAACGCGCATTGCCCGAGCCGCCGCAATTTAAAGATGGTGAAGCATTGCCTTGGTTGGGAGGCGCGCGCATTTTACGCCTCACCTCGCGTCAGCTCTCGTTACTGCCCATGGATGATGAAGGTGTTATTGAGATAGACCCCGAGCGTGGCCCCGTTTCCCTACAGGTTATGGATTGGTACCGCGCTCAGGCCCTGCCGCTATTGGAATCTCGCGTGCAGATTTTTGCTCATCAGTTGGGCATTGCCCCACCGCCTGTGCGCTTATCCAATGCGTTGGGACGTTGGGGCAGCTGCAATAGTAACGGCGAAATCCGCTTGAGCTGGCGCCTGCTGAAAGCCTCAATGGCCGAGATTGATTATGTGGTAGCCCATGAAGTGGCCCACCTGCGCCACCTCAATCACAGTGGCGCGTTTTGGCAATTGGTGGGCAACCTATACCCCGACTACAAACAAGCCAGCAAACTACTCGACAGCAACGACCCCATTTACCGCCACTTCTAAATGTTAGTGGGCGCCTAAGGCCTGCTCAATATCGTTGGCAGGCATTACCCCCGGTACCACACTCCCGTCGGCAAAAATCAACGTCGGCGTACCATTTATACGGTACTTGGCGCCTAAGGCCTGCACGCTATCCAATTCAGTGGTGACGCATTTCTGATTTTTTTCTGTGGGCAACATGTTGCGGGTTATATAGTTTTCCCAGGCTTTAACGCGATCAGGTGCGCACCAAATCTGCCGCGAATGTTCGGGTGCCTGTGGGTGCAAAGAGGCGATGGGGTACACGAATGTGTAAACAGTCACATCTGTGATATTGACCAATTCTTTTTCCAACTTGCGGCAATAAGGACAGTCTGGATCAGAGAACACCACCAAGCGGCGCTTGCCGTTGCCCTTCACTTTCTTCATGGCCAATTCCAGGGGTAGCGCATCAATCTTAATGGCACCCAACACTTTCATGCGCGCATCGGTGAGATTCTTTAATGTTTTGGCTTCTATAATGTCGCCGGAAAAAATAAAATTCACACCTTCATCGGTGTAGAGAATTTGTCGGTCGTCGGTATAAATTTCATATAAGCCCAACACATTGGCAGTGGTCACACTTTGTATCTGCCCGGCCAAGCGGGGTACTCGTGTTTGAAGTAATTTTTTTATTTCCGCAGGATCGGCTTGCGCCAAAGCGCAGTTAGCCCATAGGGAGCAGACAAACAACATTAACCATTTAAAATTTTTCATGAATAAATCCGCACTATGCTGCATTAAGAAACATTACTGATTGGCCTGTTCCACCAACTGACGCTTTAACCATCCCAACTGATCCACCCGATTCATGCCCACATTGCGCAACCACGGCAACCCCCATTGCGTACTGCCGAACAAACGATATAAGCCATCGGTGAGGGTTTGCATGGCCAGAATGGGTTCCTGGCGCGCGCGCGCGTAACGACGCAACACAGAGGCATCACCGCAGTCAGGGCCTTCGCCACGATTGATGATGGTAGATGCCAACACGCTGGCATCTTGCAACCCTAAGTTAAGGCCTTGCCCTGCCATGGGGTGCACGCCGTGCGCTGCATCCCCCACCAGCACCGCACGCGTGGTTGAGAGCGCGCTTACCTTCATTAAGCGCAAATCAAAACCCGCTGGTTGAGAAACCTCGGTCAGCTCACCGACGCCATATCCCACCGTGGCTTGCAATACAGTGGTGCGCTCTGATGCGCCCATGCTCAGCAACGCTTCGCCATGCTCTGTTTTAGCAGACCACACCAAGGACACATGGTTCCCCGGCAGCGGCAGCAGGGCCAACACTTCACCGTGTAAAAACCATTGCCGCGCCACACCCTGGTGCGCCACTGTGGTGGCGTAATTGGCCACCACGGCTTTATGGTTGTAGGGTTTAAAGTGTGCGCTTAACCCCAACTGTTCGCGCAGTGCAGAATTAACGCCATCAGCAGCCACCACCAGATGGCAGGTTAAGGTGCGTCCATCATTTAAGGTGAGCGTGGCTTCGCGCGCTGAGGTGGCTATGCTTTGCACCGTAACCGGCGCTTCAATTAAATGGGGAGCGCTGCGTTGCACCGCCTGCAATAAGCCGTGCAGCATGGCGCCTGATTCTGCGATATAGCCCAAAGGTTGAGTATGTTGAGCGCTGCGCGTAAATTCCAATTGTCCCGCGCGATCGCCCTGCACTTTCATGGCGCTGATGGGCTGAATACGCTGTGCATCCATACAGGACCACCCACCCACGCTCTCTAAAAATTGTCGGCTGGCATGACTCATGGCATAAATGCGTGTGTCAAACGTAGCGCTGGGGGTGAACGGTACAGGCCGCGCATAATCCAACACCTTGACGCGCAGATGGGCTTGATGCAACGCCAAACCCAACGCCACACCGGTAATGCCTGCGCCCACAATAATCACATCATAAGAGGGGTTGGTGCGCGTGGGTTGCGTACTCATCACTGCCATCCAAACATCATGACGCGCGCTAGAGCGCGGCGCGCAAAGGGGAACATATTCATAGCCATTAAGCCTCTGCCACGCAACAGGGGCAAGAGCGGCCAGTTATTGGAAAAACCCACCACCAGTGCATGGGTCAGGCCAATACCCATGGACCGATCGCAGTGGCGACTTTTAACGTAGCGCGCCAGCATATCCGCCTGCCCCAACTGTGCTGCGGACATTCCCACCGCCAACTGACATAGTGCTGCTGCATCGCGCAGCCCTAAGTTAAACCCCTGCCCCGCCACGGGGTGCATGGTTTGTGCGGCATTGCCGATACATACAGCATGCGGTTGCGTTACCTGTTTAATAATCTTTAAGGTCAGCGGAAACCAACTGCGCCCCGTCACTGTGGTAAACAGTCCCGCACGATCACCGAAGTAATCTTGTAAACGGATTAAAAATTCTTTTTCTGTTAAGGCAATCAAGGCTTCCACTTCAATTTGCGCGCCCGTCCACACCAGAGCGTAATGATCGCCAAAGGGCAGCAAGGCCACTGGACCATTGGGAGTAAAGCGCTCATAAGCCAAACCGTGATGCGCTTTTGTGGTGACCACCTGAGCCACCAACGCTACTTGTGTATAGGCGCTCTCTTTGGGTGCACCAAAAGTAGCGGCCGTGAGTGCGCGTCCGCCATCGGCCAACACCGCCAAGCGTGTTTCCAGGGCTTGCGGTTGTGTGGTGCTGTTCCAACTGACCGTGGCGTGATCGCTGTGCGAGGTGACCGCATCCACCATGGCATCGGTAATCACCTTAACGCTGGAGCGTTGTAAGGCCTGTGCCAAGGATTCCACCAATGCGTTGTAGCGCATCACGTAACCCAAGGCGGGCACATCAGCATCTTGCGCGGTTAACACCGTTTGGCCGAAATGGCCTTTCTGCGACACATGAATGCGTGTGATGGGCGTTACTTGCGCAGCTTCCGGCCAAGCGCCGAAGCGCTCCAAAATAAGCCTACTGCCATGGGCGATGGCCAAGGTGCGCCGATCATCCGCCATCAGTGATGCGCGTGCTTCTAATACCGTAACCTGGTGCCCAGCCTGCGCCAACCCCAACGCAGCAGCAGCCCCCACCGGTCCACCGCCCACAATCACAATGTCATTGAGTGTACTCATGCACCCGCCATCCAGGCTTCAATGTCATCAGCACTGCGCGGAGCACCGGACGTAATCATAGTGTGTCCCGTTTTGGTCACCACCACATCGTCTTCTAAGCGAATGCCGATGTTGTGAAAATGTTTGGGGGCCTTACTAGAAGGGCGAATATACAACCCCGGCTCTACCGTCACCACCATGCCCGGTTGCAAACGTCGCGATTGACCCGCCACAGTGTAGTCGCCCACGTCATGCACATCTCGCCCCAGCCAATGGCCGGTACGATGCATATAAAACTCACGGTAGCTGCCCGACTCCACCACAGCATCCACAGTGCCGCGACAACATTTTAAATCAATCAAGCCGCGTGCCAATACGCGCACCGCCGCATCGTGATAGGCAGAAAAATGCGCGCCGGGTTTAATCATACTCAGTGCGGCATTTTGTGCGGCCCATACCACGTCATACAGCGCACGTTGTGCGGCGCTAAATTTACCGCTTACCGGATAGGTGCGCGTAATGTCAGAGGCATACCCTTGCCATTCGCATCCCGCATCAATCAACAACAGATCGCCGGCTTTTAATGGGTCTGCGTTCTCAACATAATGCAGCACGCAAGCATTAGCACCTCCCGCCACAATAGAGGGGTACGCAGGACCGCTGGCACCGTGACGACGAAATTCGTGCAGCAGCTCCGCTTCAATTTCAAATTCATAACGATTGGGTGCGCTGGCGCGCATGGCGCGCTTATGGGCGGACACAGAAATAGCCGCCGCTTGTTTCATCAGTTTTATTTCGCTGGCATCTTTAATCAATCGCATTTCATCAATTAAAGCGCGCACATCATTAATTTGCCCAGGCGCTGTCACACCAGCGCGCTTTTGTTCCCGCACGGCATTAATCCACTGCATTAACTTGGGGTCAGACCCCGTTTTGGTGGGGTCAGACCCCAAAGTGTTCGACCCTAAAAACGTATACACCGTTGGGCAATTGGCCAACAGCTTGGGCATCATGTCGTCCAATTTATCGATGGGGTATGCTTCATCCACGCCAAAATGTTTGGGTGCTGCGCGAGGTCCCACACGAAAACCATCCCAAACCTCTTGCGCGGCATCTTTGGGCCGACAAAATAATATGGTGCGCGGTGCTTTGCGCGCGTTGGCCACAATCACCAATACAGCGTCTGGTTCCGGAAAACCGGTGAGGTAATGAAAATGGCTGTCCCAACGATATGGAAAATGAGTATCCGCATTGCGCAGCTGTTCGCTGGCTGTGGGAATAACGGCCACAGCGGTACCCATGGCACGTGCCAGGCGCATACGGCGGTTATGAAATTGTTTTAAATGCGCAACGCTCACGTCATTCCTTTGAAAATTGGTGTGCTGTTAAGGCGCGCTAAATCTTCAGCGCTGCCCACATTCGCCCATTGCCCTGTAAACAGTTCGCCGCTCACCGTGCCGCGTGCCACCGCCTGATGCAATAGAGGGCCCAGCTCGGCTGTCTTGCCCGGTTCAGTGGTTGCAAAAAAACTGCGCCGAAAAAACCCTATGTTGCCATAGGTTAAGGCCTTATGCCCCGCTGCAATGACGCGCCCATCCTTTAGTGAGAAATCGGTTTTCACAGAAGGTTCATCCACCAACACCAAGTGGACTTCATCACTTGGGGTCAGACCCCCCATGGGGTCAGACCCCGGTAGGGGTCTGGCCCCATGGGGGGTCTGACCCCAAAGGGTCCAAAAGTTGGTGAAGATGTCTGCGCTCACCACCAAAAACTCAGGCTCGGTGAGTAAATGCAACGCCGTAGCCACACCCCCTGCTGTACCCAACGCCACGCCTTCGCGCGACCAACGCACGCGCACGCCAAAACGCGCGCCATCACCCACCAAGGCTTCAATCTGTTCACCCAACCAGGCGTGGTTAATCACCAAATCTGTAAAGCCTGCCGCACGCAAACCTTCAATCTGCCACACAATCAACGGTTTTCCATGCACGCATTGCAAGGGTTTTGGGGTATGGTCTGTAAGGGGGCGCATGCGCTCGCCGCGCCCGGCCGCCAAAATCATGGCTTGGCGCATTAAAAGGTATACCCCTCTTGCACTGGCGTGTTGCTGATCTGATCCAGCACATTGGCCAAGGGGTGCAGCTCACGATAACGTCCACAGGCCTCGCGCAAGTAACGCCATACCAGCGGAATATCGTTAAGGTAACCGGTTTTGCCATCGCGCTGAGCCAGGCGGGCAAAAATCCCCACCACTTTTAAGTGGCGTTGCACGCCCATCCATTCGTAATCCCGGTAAAAAGTGCCAATATCATCGGCCACGGGCAGACCTGCTTTGCGTGCCGCCTCCCAATAACGCACCAACCAATCCAGGCGTTGCTCCTCCTCCCAGTGAATGTAAGCGTCCTTCAACAAGGACACTGCATCGTAGGTAATGGGGCCATACACCGCATCCTGAAAATCCAAAACGCCGGGGTTGGGTGTGCTGACCATTAAGTTTCGGCTATGGTAATCACGATGCACAAACACACGGGGCTGGGCCAATATATTGCTCATGAGCACGTCTATACTGGTATTTAATATTTGCGCTTGCTGCGAGGTAAGCGTCATGCCGCAATGGCGCGCCACATACCATTCGGGAAACAGTGCAATCTCACGGCGCAATAATTCTTCCGAGTACTCGGGCAATACATCGGGCTGGCTGGCGCGCTGAATGCGGATCAATGCTGTAAAAGCGTCGCGGTAGAGAGCATCTGCCCCCTCCACTGATTGGCGCAGAGCATCCAGATAGGTGGTGACGCCTAAGTCGGTTAGCAATAAAAACCCCTGTTCCAAATCTTCTCGCAACACTTGGGGTACATGCACGTCCGCTCGTTCAAAAAGCCGGGCAATGGCCACAAAGGGGCGACAATCCTCATGCTCTGGCGGTGCATCCATGACAATAAAGGTGCCGCTTTGCTGCGTAAAACGGAAATAACGCCGAAAACTGGCATCCGAGGAGGCAGGGGTTAACTCATCAGCTTTCACTGAGTGGGTTTGATTTACCCAGGAAAGTAAAGCGTCCAGTCGCAACAAGGGGTTGGCTCCAGCAGATATTGGGAATTGCTTATTACTTGAATTTATGCGATTTTAACAAAATTATTGCTCCGACACCCGCTGATGCATCGAAATCTTACCCCCGCCTTCGTTCTTGCCTTGACGATGCTTGCCCAAACTGCTGCCGCAGAGGGTGTGAGCGGGGCCGCTCTGCAGCTGAAAGCCGCACCCAGCTTCGATCTGCCCGTCCTGCCCAACGCCCCCAAGGATAAGGAGAATGTGGTTTTTTTGCGCGGCGACACCCTCACCACTCAAAACGACATGGCAATGGATGCCGACGGCCATGCCGAGGCCAGACGACGGGGTATGGCGGTTTTTGCGGATCATATTCGTTATTTACAGACCACCAATACCGTAGAGGCCACCGGCCATGTCCGCATGGTGCGCAACAAATCCTTAACGGTTGAAGGGCCTTATGGGATTTACAACCTCGACACCCATCAAGGGTATTTAGAAACACCGATTTTCTCTTACCCCAACCCCAACGGTCCCGGCCTAATCGCCCGCGGACAAGCGCAGCTCGTGGAGTTTGTGGCAGAAAACCAGGAACAACTAACCCATGCTGAATACACCACCTGTCCGATTGGCAAAAACGACTGGCTGATTCACACCGAGCGCATGGATTTAGACCACATTACGCAAGAAGGTGTGGCCAAAAACGGCACCATCGATTTTTATGGCGTGCCCATTGTGTACGCGCCCAGCCTATCCTTCCCCTTGGACAGTCAACGAAAATCAGGATTCTTGTCTCCCAACATTGGCGCCACAGTCAATACAGGTCAAGATGTTTCACTGCCCTACTACATTAATATTGCGCCCAATCTTGATGACACCATTACGCCGCGGGTCATGAGCTCGCGCGGTTTTCAAATCGGTAACGAATTTCGCTATCTTGAACCCGCCTTAAATGGTGTGATCAGCACCGAATATTTACAGCACGATATTAAAACCAGCACCGACCGCTGGATGGCCATCATAAAACACAATCAAGCGCTGGCCCCGGGGTTGACCTTCTCCGCCAACATACAACAAGCATCTGACGCCAATTATTTAAATGACTTAAGCACCTTGTTAGGTCCGCCGGCTCAGGCTTACTTGCCCCACGACATCAACTTAAATTACAGCGGCCTGAAGGATTGGAATTTCAACCTGCATTCGCTCTCCTATCAAAACCTAACGGGTGCCACGCCCCAGTTTCGCATTCAACCACAGCTTAATGCCAACTGGTCCAAAGAGGGCTGGAATGGGCTGGGTTTTGGCTTAACCTCGCAATACACGTCTTTTGTCAGCCCGGGCCCCAACGCGGCGGTGGGTAATGTGGTGCTAAACGGCATTACTTATAATGCGGCCTACCAATCCGTGGCAAGCGGAAACCGCGCGCTGATTTACCCAACCGTGACCATCCCTTTTCACAACAGTTACAGTTTTTTAAATATTAAAACAGGCGTTAACTTTACCGATTATCAATTAGGTGATTACAACACGGCCCCAGATAATCATTACTCACGCACTTTGCCCATTACCAGTGTGGATGGCGGTTTAATCTTTGAGCGCCCAGATGCATTTTTTGGTCATGCCGTTACGCAAACCTTAGAACCGCGTCTGTATTACGTATACATCCCCTATCGCAACCAAACCCTGATGCCCATATATGACACCTCTTTGGCCGATTTTAACAAGACCTCCATCTTTCAAGAAAATCAATTCAATGGAGCGGATCGCATCAACAATGCCAACCAGGTGACGGCAGCTGTAACCAGTCGCATCATTAACCCTGAGACCGACGTAGAGGCAGTAAACGTCTTGTTGGCGCAACGTTTTTATTTCACACCCAACACTGTATTTCTGCCCGGACAGATCGCCTCCACCGTTCAAGCCTCGGATTTATTGGCCGGCCTAGATGCCGCCATTACACAACATTGGAAGCTCAGCAGCTTATTTGACTTTAATCAACACAATATGAGCACCCAACAGCTTACTGTTAATACCAACTACACTGTAAGCGCGGGAAAAATGGTGAATTTGGCTTATCGCACCGATGTATTAAACCAAGTCAGGCAATGGGATGTGTCCAGCGAATGGCCTATTAACCAGCGTTTGTCCTTTTTGGGCCGAGTGGCCTATTCCACCCTAGACGACAAGGTGGTGGAAGGCTTGATGGGCGTTGAGTATAATCAGGGGTGCTGGGCTTTGCGGGTGATTACCACACGCTTTGCGGTCTCCTCCATTCAATCCGATAGCGCATTCTTTGTGCAACTGGAGTTGGGTGGAATGGGATTGGGCCAGAACCCCCTACAGGCGCTGCGCCGGAACATTCCCGGATATGTTAAAACCAACGAGACGATTCCATGACGCGATTGTGTACCTGCCTGTTTCTGGTGGCTCTAGCCACCTCACCTTGGGCGAGCGCTGCAGAAAATTTATTGGCCAAACCTGCACAGCAAAGCAACCGGTTGGCCCCAAGAGCGGACGATTCCACGCTGCCTCTGGTGGAACGTATTGTGGCGGTAGTCAACACCGACATCATTACGCTGTCTGATTTAAATGACCGCACCAACCTAATCAGCCAACAACTTGCCAAGCAAAACATCGCACTGCCAGAGCAAAGTATTTTAATGCGCCAGGTACTAGAGAAGATCATTCTTGATACGGTACAAAAACAATTCGCCAAGGAAGTAGGCCTTAAGATTGATGACACGCAACTGGATCAGGCGATTGGACGCATTGCTGAAGACAACAAACTATCAGCAGCCGCATTTCGCGCCGCCGTAGAAAAAGAAGGCGTTACTTTCAATAAGTTTCGCGAGGAAATTCGCTCAGAAATGTTATTGGCACAATTGCGCGAACGAGAAGTGGAAAACCGTGTGGTCGTCACTGACGCTGAAATTGACGCCCAACTACAACAGGAAAAAAGCTTAGGCGCCGCCGCGCAAGACGAATATGAACTGGCGCATATTTTGGTGACTGTGCCAGAAAATTCTGCGCCCGATAAAGTGGCTCAGCTGCAGAAAAAAATTGAAAGTGCTTATGCGCAACTTAAAAAGGGCGTGGATTTTGCTGAAGTTGCGGCCAGCTTCTCTGAGGCCCCTGATGCGTTGCGTGGTGGCAATTTAGGCTGGCGTTCCGCAGCCAGACTGCCCTCCATGTTTGCCGAATCGCTGGCGCAACTAAAGCCTGGTGAATACAGTGGTATTTTGCACAGCCCGAATGGTTTTCACATTATTAAGCTAATCAACAAGCGCGGTTCTGATACACCCGCTCCCATTACGCAATACCACGCGCGCCAAATTTTAATCAAAATTAATCTCCAAGCCCCAGAAGGTGAGGCTCATAATAAAATTTCCAGCTTGCACGCACGCTTAATTGGTGGCGAAGATTTTGGCCGTTTGGCCACTCTCAATTCTGAAGATGAAAGCCGCAGCCGCAATGGTGATTTGGGCTGGGTGTCGGAAGGTGAAACATTGCCGCAATTTGAAAAAACATTGAAGTCTCTTAAACCCGGCTCTTTTAGCGCGCCTTTCGAAACTCAACTGGGTTGGCACATTGTGCAGCTATTAGAAACCCGTCAAGCAGATGCCACCTTAGAGCGACGTCGCAATGCAGCCCGTCAAGGACTGCGTGCCAGAAAGTCCGATGAAGCGTTTGATGAATGGGTGCGCCAATTGCGTGATTCGGCTTATGTGGATATCCGACTCGAAGACCATTAACTCGGTGATTGGGCTTTCAGCGGGTGAGCCCGCTGGTATTGGCCCCGATCTCTGTGCGGGGTTAGCGCATCACGAATATCCTGCGCATCTGGTGATTGCCGCTGATCGCTCTGTGATCCTTACGCGCGCAGCACTACTGGGATTACCCACATCCTTTGGCGAATATAGTCCCCATGCTTCTCATAAGCTTGAACCCGGACGTGCCAGCATTTGGCACCATCCCGTGGCGGCTGCCGTGGTGGCGGGGCAACTTAATGTGGCCAATAGCGCCTATGTATTAAATTGCCTTAACAGCGTGACCGATGCCTGTGCAGCAGGGGTTATGTCTGCACTGGTCACCGCCCCTTTGCAAAAAAGCATTATTGAAGAAAGCGGTATCCCCTTTACCGGTCACACAGAATACTTGGCGCAACGCTTGCATGTGCCGCGCGTGGTGATGATGTTGGTAGGAGGCGGACTGCGTGTGGCGCTGGCCACCACCCATTTGCCCCTGCGCGCAGTGCCCGATGCCATTACTATTAACGGCCTAGGTGAAATTTTAGACATCCTGCACCACGCGTTACGAAACCAATTTAATTGCCCACATCCGCGCATCTTGGTGGCGGGATTAAACCCCCACGCCGGGGAATCAGGTCACTTGGGCTGTGAGGAAATAGACGTTATTATTCCCGCGCTGAATGCCGCGCGTGCGCGCGGTATTCATGCCGTTGGCCCACTGCCCGCGGACACTTTGTTTGTGCCCGAGCGTTTACTAGAAGCCGATTGCGTGTTGGCCATGTATCACGATCAAGGGTTACCCGTATTAAAGATGCACAGTTTTGGCGAAGGCGTAAACGTGACGTTGGGCCTGCCCATCATCCGCACTTCTGTGGACCATGGCACAGCGCTGGACCGTGCGGGAACCGGCCACTTAGAGCGCGGCAGTTTGGATGCCGCCATCGCCTTAGCGCTCAACATGTCGGCGCAGACTGTTAACCTCGTCACCCGCAGCACCTCCTTTTAATTCTTGGGTTGAATGTCAATCATGCAGCATGTGGCACGCAAACGATTTGGCCAACACTTCTTAACCGACAACGGCATCATCAATGCTATTGTGGATGCGGTGCATCCGCAACCTGATGAACACATCGTAGAAATCGGTCCTGGTTTAGGGGCCCTAACTTTACCGTTGTTAGAACGCATCCCCCATTTAAGCGTGATTGAGTTGGATCGTGATTTGGTGGCCCGTTGGCGCGCGCACCCCAAAGCGGCAGCCCTAACCATTTACGAAGGTGATGCCCTGGCGTTTGACTTCGCCACGCTGGGCTTGAAGCTGCGCATTGTGGGCAACTTGCCCTACAACATTTCCACGCCCCTACTGTTTCACTTAGCAAGCTTTTCTGAAATCTTAATTGATGGCCACTTCATGCTGCAAAAAGAAGTGGTGGAGCGCATGGTGGCCGAGCCCGCCACCTCCGACTACGGGCGTTTATCGGTAATGATGCAATATCGTTTTCATATGGATTTACTATTAGAAGTGCCGCCGGAATCTTTCTCGCCTCCGCCCAAAGTGGAATCGGCAGTGGTGCGCTTAATTCCCAAAACCGTCGCTGAGCGCTTGGCCCATGATGATGCGCGTCTGGAACATGTGGTGGCGCAAGCCTTCAGTCAACGGCGCAAAATGCTGCGCAGTACGCTAAAGGGCATGATCAGTGAAGCGGCATTAATGAAGCTGGATATTGACCCCACGCGACGCGCTGAAACACTCACTCTGGAAGAGTTTGTGGCATTGGCCAACGCCTAGAGTAGGGGTCAGACCCTGCCAGGGGTCAGACCCCTGGCAGGGTCTGACCCCATCAGGAAGTTTTTGAGCAAGGCGTGGCCATGCTCGGTCAGAATGGACTCGGGGTGAAACTGCACCCCTTCCACGGCATAAGTTTTATGACGCATGCCCATAATCTCGCCATCCTCCGTCCACGCAGTCACTTCAAGGCAATCGGGCAAGGTTTCGCGACGCACGGCCAGCGAGTGGTAACGGGTGGCGCGGAAAGGATTGGGCAACCCCTTAAAAACGCCGGTATTTAAATGATGAATGGGCGAAACTTTTCCGTGCATCAATTCTTTGGCATGCACCACTTCACCGCCAAAAGCATAACCAATGGCTTGGTGCCCCAAGCACACGCCCAGGATGGGATAACGGCCGGCATAGGCTTTAATCACGTCTACAGAAATGCCCGCTTCTTTTGGGCTGCAAGGCCCGGGCGAAATCACAATACGTGTGGGCCCTAGGGCAGGAATATCCGCCACAGTGATTTCATCATTGCGACGAACCACCACTGTCTCGCCCAGTTCACCGAAGTACTGCACCAGGTTGTAGGTGAAAGAATCGTAGTTGTCGATCATCAGCAACATAATTAAGTTGTCCTGTTGGGTCCGTCAAAGGGATCGCTGCCATTGGCTTTGTGCCACTGACAGATGCCTTCCCATGCCTCGTCGGCGGTTTCAGCGTACCAGAATAAATCGAGATCTTCCGCGTCTATTTTGCCATGCTCCAGTAAAAAATCAGCATTGAATACGGCACGCCAATAGGCCTCGCCCACCAACACCACGGGGATAGGGGCAATCTTGCGCGTCTGTATCAGCGTTAACGCACCAAACAATTCATCTAAGGTGCCAAAGCCGCCGGGCAAAGCCACTAAGGCCGCAGCGCGCTTCATGAAGTGCAATTTGCGCAGAGCAAAATAATGAAACTGAAAACACAGCCCGGGGGTAACGTAAGGGTTGGGGTATTGTTCGCGGGGTAAGGTTACATTAAGACCTATGGATTCTGCCCCCACATCAAACGCACCCCGGTTGGCCGCCTCCATCCCCCCCGGTCCGCCGCCGGTCATCACCACCAAGCGCGAATCTTTTGGTCCATTGCCCGCATTACCTACCAATTGCCCCAACTGACGCGCCACATGGTAATAGCGCGACATGTCCAAACGATTTACAGCCAAGCGCTCGGCACGTTGGACCGTTTCGTCATTAGGGTTCACCGCCAGCGCTTGCTGCGCGGCCAACAGTTCGCGCTGCGCCGTTTCTGGCTCTCGCAGGCGCGTGCTGCCAAACACCACGATGGTGCGTTTTATGCCGTGGTGTGCGATACCCTGCTCGGCTTTAAAGTAGTCCAACTGCAAACGCACGCCGCGCGTATCATCCTCATGCATAAAACCCACATCCTGATCGGGTTCAATGTACGACGGATTTTCCATAATCAACCGTTGCCGTTCTGCGGCAGTGGCTTCGCCTGAAGCGGCTTTCGATTTTTCCCAAGGCAGAGGCTCGTGACGCTCAACGGGATTGGGGGGCTCGGGTACATGGGGTGGGCGACGATGCATGATGCTATTGCAAACCCTGTAATGCCAACTCGGCCGCGCGGTGAACGGCACGTGATTTGTTTACGGTTTCCATCCATTCCGATTGCGGCACAGAATCCGCCACAATGCCGCCACCCGCTTGCACATAGAGCATGTTGTTTTTAATCACTGCGGTGCGTATGGCAATGGCCAAATCCATGTTGCCATCAAACCCTAAGTAGCCCACGGCGCCGCCATACACGCCGCGCCGCGTGGTCTCCAGCTCATCAATAATTTCCAGCGCGCGCACTTTGGGGGCGCCACTTAAGGTGCCGGCTGGGAACGTGGCACGCAACACATCCATGGCCCCCATGCCAGGCTTTAAGCGCCCCTCTACGTTAGAGACAATGTGCATCACATGGGAGTAGCGCTCAATCACCATGTTCTCGGTGACCGCCACGGTACCGGTTTGTGCAATGCGGCCCACATCGTTGCGGCCTAAATCCATCAACATCACATGCTCGGCAATTTCTTTGGGATCCGCCAAGAGTTCGGTTGCCAAGGCCTGATCTTCTTCCGCTGTTTTGCCACGCGGGCGTGTGCCGGCAATGGGGCGCAAAGTGACAGAGCCCTCCTCAAGACGCACCAGAATTTCAGGGGAAGCACCCACCACATGAAAATCATCAAGGTCGTAATAGAACATATAGGGTGACGGATTTAAGCGACGCAGGGCACGATACAGCGCCAAGGGGTGTGCCTTAAATGATTGCTGCATGCGCCGACTTAATACCACTTGCATGATGTCGCCGTTGAGAATGTATTCTTTGGCGCGCAACACCATGGCCTGATGCACTTCAGGACCAAAATCATCCAGCAATTCTGTGGGCGGCAACGCAGCCGGCGTGGGCAATGTGACAGGCTGCTTAAGAGCTGCTGCCAATTGCGCCAGGCGCGCCTGTGATTTTTGGTACGCCTGCGGGTCTACTGCATCACCATACACAATTAAGTGCAGTTGGCCAGACAGGTTGTCGATGACGGCAAGCTCGGTGGTGAGCAGTAATAAAATGTCGGGGGTGCCCACATCATCCGTCTTCCAACCGCGTGCTAAGCGCGGCTCAATGTAGCGCACAATGTCGTGACCGAAGTAGCCGGCCAATCCGCCACAAAAACGCGGCAATCCCGTTAACGGTGCGGCCTTAAATTGTGCCGCATAGTGCGCGATAAAAGCCAGCGGATCCTCAGACTCAAAATGTTCTGTGGGTGCCCCATCGCTCTCAACCGCTACGCTGTAGCGTGTCACGCGCAGTCGTGTGGTGGCCGGCAGCCCCACAAAAGAATAACGGCCAAAGCGCTCACCGCCTTGCACCGATTCCAACAAATAACTGTAGGGGCGATTGGCCAGTTTGGCGTACACAGACAGCGGCGTGTCTAAGTCCGCCAGTAAGGTGAGCACTACCGGGATCTGATTGTAGCCCGCCTGGGCCAGGGCTTTAAATTCAGCTTCGGTCATCGGGCCAGTTCGGCGCGCATGGCATCAATGGTCGCGCGATAATCTTGGGTATTAAAAATAGCCGATCCCGCCACGAAGGTATCGGCCCCCGCCTCTTTGATGGCGTGGATGTTGTCTATTTTTACGCCACCATCCACTTCCAACCAAATGTCGCGCCCACTGTCTTGAATGCGACGACGGGCTTCCTTTAATTTATCCAGCGCACCCATGATGAAGGACTGGCCGCCAAAGCCTGGGTTTACCGACATAATCAGAATCAGATCCACCTTATCCATCACATGGTCCAGGTAGTGGAGCGGTGTGGCGGGATTGAACACCAAACCCGCTTTGCATCCTTGATCGCGAATCAGTTGCAAGCTGCGATCTATGTGCTCGGAGGCTTCCGGGTGAAAGCTGATGATGTTGGCACCGGCCTTGGCAAAGTCGGGAATGATGCGGTCCACGGGCTTCACCATTAAGTGCACATCAATTAAGGCTGTGGTGTGCGGGCGAATGGCGGAACACACCAAGGGCCCAATGGTGAGATTGGGCACATAGTGGTTGTCCATCACGTCAAAGTGAATGATGTCGGCGCCGGCGGCGATGACCGAGGTGACCTCTTCGCCTAGGCGGGCAAAGTCGGCAGAAAGCAGGCTGGGTGCAATACGATAGGTCATAATGGCAAGTCCTTGATGAGGTTCCCATGATTCTAGCAGATGCGCGATGAGGCTTGATGCCGGCTGCTATTTGGTGTGCAATGACACCATGAACAAGACAAAGGGGTCAGACCCCAAAAGATTTTGGGGTCTGACCCCTATTTTTCTGCTGCTGGCCGGTTGTGCGGGCCTGCCCACCCCTCCGGATTCGGCGGCCATCCCCGAGCGGGTGAACACCGAATTGGGCACCGCGCCTGAGTTAGACAGTGAACCGGTGGTCTGCCCGGCACCCGAATTAACCTTAAAACCCACGGCCCCCACAGCGGCCCCACAAAAGCATGCGGTTTTAAAACTCAGCCATTTTTCAGCGCTCCCCCAATGGACTAAGGGCGTCACCGCACAAAGTTGGAGCGCTTTCTTGCAAAGCTGCCAAGCCTTATCCGCACAACCCGTTTGGACGCATGTGTGCAGCAAAGCGCTGGCCATGCCCGCCAACTCCAACGCAACTCACCTACGCGCTTTCTTTGAAGCGGAATTCACCCCTTGGCAAATCCAAAGTGGCGCAGGCAGTAACGTGGGGCTGGTGACAGGCTATTACGAACCGCTGTTGCGCGGCAGCCGCACGCGCACGGCAGCTTACCCCTTCCCCATTTATGGCCCGCCCGCAGATTTACTGACGGTGGATTTGGGAGACGTGGTGCCTGAACTAAAAGGGCGCCGCCTGCGTGGGCGCTTGCAGGGCAACCGTGTGGTGGCGTACCTGTCGCGTGCGGATATTGATTTGGAAGATCCGCCCTTACAAGGGCGTGAATTGGTGTGGGTGGATGATGCGGTGGATTTATTCTTTCTGCAAATTCAAGGGTCCGGGCGCATTGCCTTTGAAGACGGCACCCAAATGCGCGTGGGATATGCGGATCAGAATGGCTACCCTTTCCGCTCCATTGGGCGCGTATTGGTGGATCGTGGCGATTTAACGTTGTCGCAAGCCTCGCTATCCGGTATTAAAGGTTGGGTGCATGATCACCCCGACCAGATGCATGCCCTGCTCAACGCCAACCCCAGTTATGTGTTTTTTCGCCAGCTGCCCGATGACTTACCCGGCCCCTTAGGGGCCTTGGGCGTCCCCCTTACGGCGGAAGGCAGTATTGCAGTGGATCCGCGCGTCACCCCTTTGGGCGCCCCCGTGTTTTTAGACACCACCGTACCCAACAGCAAAACCCCGCTGCGTCGCCTGATGATGGCGCAGGACACCGGTGGTGCCATTTATGGCCCCATACGGGCTGATTTTTTCTGGGGTTTTGGCGATGAGGCCGGTAAAAAGGCCGGATCCATGAAACAGGCCGGACGCATGTGGCTGTTGTACCCCAAGGGTCAGACCCCTCCCGCCCCGGGGGTCTGACCCCCCCAGGGGTCTGACCCCTCTCCGCTCTCTCGCTCTACTCCCACCCCTCAATAGCACCACCCCGAGTGGTGCGGCACGGTTTATAATGCCCGGTTACGTTTATGAAACCAGGCAAACCCTTGGCTGAACCCTCTTCTCATCAACTGCACGCCTTTGGCCTCAATCACGAGAGCGCCCCGGTAGCGGTTCGTGAAAAAATCGCCTTTTCTCAAGAGCATCTGATCCCCGCTTTGGGCAGCTTAAGGCAAGAAACCCGTGCCGAAGAGGCGGTCATCCTCTCCACCTGCAACCGCACGGAAATTTATTGCAAAACTGCAGAACCCGACACCGTGGCCGCTTGGTTGGCGCAACACCATGACTTGGTGGGTTTTGACATGACGCCCTATTTGTATCGCTTGGATGGCAGCGCCGCTGCCCGGCACGCCTTTCGCGTGGCCTCAGGTTTGGATTCCATGGTGTTGGGCGAGCCACAAATCTTAGGTCAGGTAAAACAAGCAGTACGCTCCGCTGAAGAAGCCGGTACCTTGGGCCCCTTGTTGGGAAAATTATTCCAATGTACTTTTTCTGTAGCCAAAGCGGTACGCACCGAAACCGCCATTGGTGAGCGCTCGGTGTCGCTGGCTGCGGCCGCATTAAAACTCAGCGCCAGTGTTTTGGGCGCTATTGAAGATCAACATGTATTGTTTATTGGTGCCGGTGAAATGGTGGAGCTGGTGGCCGCACATTTTAAAGCGCGTCATCCTAAGTCCGTTACCGTGGCCAACCGCACCTTAGAGCGCGGCAGTGCGTTGGCGCAGCAATTAGGCGGCACCGCCATTACGCTCTCTGAGTTGCCCAATGAATTGCATCGCCACGACGTGGTGATTTCATCCACCGCCAGTCACTTGCCCATTATCGGTAAGGGCATGGTAGAGCGCGCCATTAAAAGCCGCAAGCATCGCCCCATCGTGATGATTGATCTGGCAGTACCGCGCGACATTGAAGCGGAAGTGGGCGAATTAGCCGATGTGTTTTTATATTCCGTGGATGACTTGGGCCAAATCGTTCAAGAAAACCGCGCCTCACGTCAGTCCGCTGTGCAAGCCGCTGAGGCGATTATTGGCACGCGTGTGGACGATTTTATTAATTGGATTCACACGCGCGACGTGGTGCCCACCATTCGCCGCCTGCGTGATCACGCGGACCGCTATCGATTGGTAGAGTTGGAGCGTGCACGCCGCGCCTTGGCGCGCGGTGATGACCCGGCCGCGGTGTTGGAGCAGCTATCACAAGGGCTAACCAATAAATTTTTACACCACCCCACGCAGACTTTGAATCACGCGCAAGGTGCTGCACAACAACAGTTGGTAGAAGCGTTGCATCAACTGTTTATCCGCGAGGATGATGAACCCGCCACATGAAAGACTCTCTCGTCAGACGCCTAACCACGCTCGATTTACGCTTAACCGAATTGGATACATTGCTCTCCGATCCGGATGTAACGCGCGACATGGATCAGTACCGCAAACTCACCAAGGAGCATTCCGACATTGCTCCGGTTGTGGCGTTGTTTCATCGTCACTTGGCCGCCTTAGCCGATTTAAATGCCGCGCAAGAAATGGCCGCCGACCCTGAAACACGCGACTTTGCTGAAGATGAAATAAAAGCTGCGCGCGCGCGTTTGGAAGACATTGAAGCAGAGGTGCAAACGGCCCTCCTGCCCAAAGATCCTAATGATGAGCGCAACACATTCGTGGAAATTCGTGCCGGTACAGGAGGTGATGAATCCGCCTTATTTGCCGGCAGCTTGTTTCGCATGTATTCGCGTTTCGCCGAGCGCAACCGTTGGCAAACCGAAATCATTTCGCACAGCGATGGTGAAGTAGGCGGCTACAAAGAAATTATTTTCCGCATTGAGGGGCATGGCGCTTACTCACGCTTAAAGTTTGAATCCGGCGGTCATCGTGTGCAGCGCGTACCTGAAACCGAAACCCAAGGCCGCATTCACACCTCTGCTTGCACAGTGGCTGTCATGCCAGAAGCGGATGATGTGAGTGATGTGGTTCTTAATCCGGCGGATTTACGCATCGATACTTATCGGGCCAGTGGTGCTGGTGGCCAACACATCAACAAAACCGATTCAGCGGTGCGCATCACCCACTTACCCACCGGTATTGTGGTGGAATGCCAGGACGGGCGCAGTCAACATAAAAATAAAGCGCAAGCGCTCTCGGTTTTGGTGGCACGCATTCGCGACAAACAAACGCGTGAGCAACATGATAAGGAAGCGGCCACACGCAAGTCTTTGATTGGCAGTGGCGATCGCTCTGAGCGCATCCGCACTTACAACTTTCCACAAGGGCGCGTCACTGACCATCGCATTAATTTAACGCTCTACAAAATTGAAGCCATTATGGATGGCGATGTGTTTGAACTTACCGACACATTAATGGCAGAGCACCAAGCGGAACTGTTGGCACAAATGGGTGATTCATGAAAATTTCTGACCTGTTGGGCGGGGCGCCCGAAACACGCGTGGACCGGCGCCTATTGTTAGAATCGGTTGTGGGCCGTCCGCACGAATGGATTGCGGCCAACCCAGAATATGTTTTACATGAAATTGAAATTGATATTTATGAAGCATTACTGACGCGGCGCATGGCGGGAACACCGGTGGCCTATTTGCTGGGGTGGCGTGAGTTTTTTGGTCTGGAGTTTTCTGTAAATCCAGCAGTACTCATTCCGCGCCCTGAAACCGAACTGTTGGTGGAATGGGCCTTAGAACTGGTGGCTGAAAAAGATGATGTCACCATTCTTGATTTAGGAACAGGCAGCGGCGCTATCGCCATTAGCCTACAGTGGAAGCGCCCACGCGCGCACGTCATCGCCGTAGACAATTCCCCCACAGCGCTTAATGTGGCGCAAGATAATGCGGAGCGCTTACTGGAAGGCCGCCCCGGTGGCGCGGCTAACATGCCTAAATTTTTTAAAGGCCATTGGTTTGAACCCGTGGGCAATCAACGATTTAACTTGGTTCTATCCAATCCACCTTATGTGGCCGCTAATGACCCCCACCTAGAATTAGGGGATGTGCGCTTCGAGCCCCCCAGCGCCTTAATTGGTGGTGCGGATGGTCTGGATGCGTTGCGCGACATTATTGCAGCTGCGCCGCGCCATTTGCTAGCGGGTGGAACTTTATTGGTGGAGCATGGCTTTGATCAAGGGTCCACGTGCCAGTCACTCATGGAAAAAGCAGGTTTTGAACAGATTACCACCCGGCCTGACTTGGCAGGCCACCCCCGAATCACCGGTGGTCGCCTGATTCACGCAACAGCCAATTAGCGCTAAAATATCTCTTTTAAGTGATTAGGTATGATGAATACAGAACTTTTACCCGGTACTCGCAAAGTGATTGATGGACATGAACGCGTCTATTACGATGGCTACTGGATTAAATATTACGCCCCTCCTGCGGACAGTCTGCACGCCAAGCGCCAACTCATTGACGCCCTCACCCGTCGCCTGTTTAACCATGTGGAGCATGGCATCAACATCCCAGGCTCCCGCCTTTCTGAGGCACGCCAAGCGTACAACGACGAACAAGACCCCGCGCTTAAACGCGTCAATGGTGCCATGCTGGCGGGATCATTATTTAATCGCGCCACCGACATCATCACCAAGCTGGTTGAAATGCAGGGCTTGGGCGTGGAAATTACCACGGACAATGCGCTGCTGCGCGAATGTGGCCGCAGCTTACAAGAAGCGTTATCTCTCGGGCGATTGGTACTGCACCGCAGTGGCGAAGAAGGGATTGATGAATTATGGGGCGAACCCTTGCATGCCTTCTCCATCCCCGTGGACACTTTTTTTGAAAGCCGCTACATCAAAATCGCTTCTACCATGCGTGACATTGACCGCTTGGGTGCAGCCATTATTCAAAACACTAAAGACGATCCAGATTTTAATGGTCTGGCCCCACTGGTTGAAGCCTTAACCTTAGCCGCCCACCAAAAGGTGGAGATATTGCAAACCGACGATACTATTTTTGAAGTGTGGCCTGCCTTTGTGGTGGCGAGCGAAAACCTGCTGAAGTTTGCCCCCGTCATCAAAAGTGGGGGCAGCCTAGAGTACGACCGGCTTCAAGAAGAAGGGCTGCAATTGATTGCCCAAGGGCAACGCATCATCAGCGAAATTGTCCGTGCACGCACCCCCATGCCCAAGACCACGCTGGAATATATTGAACGTTTGGAAGCGTATCGGCAGAAGGTGGCGAGGGAAGCTGCGCGCTAGAGCAGGGATCAGGGTCAGACCCCCCCAGGGGTCAGACCCCTTTTGCATTAGGCCAACATGGTTTTCAGTTCACCGTTTTGATACATTTCCGTCATGATGTCCGAGCCACCCACAAATTCACCCTTGATATAGAGCTGGGGAACCGTGGGCCAGTTGGAATACTCTTTAATACCCTGACGAATTTCAGCGTCTTGCAACACATCCACTGCAAAAATATCATTCACGCCGCAGGATTTTAAAATCTTCACCGCATTGGCCGAGAAGCCGCATTGTGGAAAATCAGGACTTCCCTTCATGTACAGCACTACCGCATGGGTTTTCACTTGTTGGTCAATGGTATCGTGGGCAGACATGGCTAAACCTCAATTAATGGAATGGGTATTGTCCTTCGACAAGGGCTTACTGCGCAAGTTTCGTACTGATTAAGCGGTTCAAGCTAATCCCCTCCTCCGCCGCTTCAACCGCTAAAGCCCGATGCAGTGAAGAGGGGATGCGTGTTCTGAATTCGCCGCTGTAATGACGGTCGGCCAGAGCCTCTGGCAATGGCTCATTCGCAGACGTCATATCAGCCACCTGACTTTTAACTAATTCTTGAATACCGGTTAGCGCTTTTTGTTGCGAAACATCCAACCAAGACAGGCTAGGGAACTCTGCACATAACCCCACAAACTCACCGTCTTCTGCAGACCAAGTGAGCCGATATGTATAGTGATCATCTTGAGTGGTTGTTTTCATTTAAACGTTCAATAGCGGCTAGAACCTGTTTTACCTGATAGGGCTTAGAATGGCCGTTCTTATTTTGAATGTTAACCCGCGGGTCGCCTGGCCAAGGGGTTTTAAACACCGCATGACTCGTTCCCGCTTGGCGTGGATCTCCAAAATAATAGGTGCATACCATCGTCAACTGGGCATAGCGCACACCTGTTGGGCTGCGCTGCATTAACCGCAAGATTTTATCAATCGCGCTCATGAATGGTACCATTATTGGAACCACCTGTTCAAGTGCCGGGCGGAATAACCAACCTTAGCGCGCCATCCCCTACAATGTGTGCATGAAAACAAACAATCGGTTTATTTGTTCTGGCATTGCAGGCAGCCTGCTCGCCCTGACCCTCGCCTTACCCACTGCGGCACTGGCCTGGGGCGACTTGGGGCACCAAGTGGTGGCTGAGATTGCCCTGCGCCACCTTAACCCAACGGCACGCTCACGGGTGGAGCAGCTACTGGCCTCCGACCCGGATATCCTCACCGCCCACGATATGGTGTCATCCTCCGTGTGGGCGGACCGCTTTCGCGATTCATCCATTAACGGCCCCAAGGTGAACTATCACCACACCCATGAGTGGCACTTTGTGGATTTGGATCGCACCCATCCCAGCTTGCCTTTGGCGTGCAACGGGCATACACCACTACCTGCCGGTGCCGCGGCCTCAGAGGGGCCCGCTCATGATTGCGTGGTGGATAAGATAGAACAATTTGCCGCAGAATTACGCACCTCTCCCGCAAGTGCTGATGCAGGTGCTAGTGCGGGTGCTTATGGTGGCACCGATGCCAAAACAGTAAACGAAGAGCGTGTGGCGCTAAAATTCCTCATTCACTTGGTGGGCGACTTACACCAACCCTTGCACGCCATTGACGATCATGATCGTGGCGGTAATGAAAAGCGCGTGCGTGCGGCAGGACTGCGTGCCAATTCATTGCATCACTACTGGGACACCACCTTGGTGGAACAGTTGGGGTCTGATCCCAAATTCATTGCCGAGATGTTAGACGCGCGCATCACGCTCGCGCAATTAAAAACCTGGCAGCAAGGTACGCCGCGCACGTGGGCAAGAGAATCTTATGAAACGGCGCGCACCTACGGATATGACGCGCTACCCACGCCCGATGAGCGCGGACGCTATACGCTCAGCGCTCAATACATTCATCAAGGGACACGGGTGGTGGCGCTGCAATTGGAAGCCGCGGGAGTGCGACTCGCTCTGTTATTAAACCAATCGTTAAAGTAAACAATTTGCTTATGCGCACAACGCGCCAAAGGCTTAAACACATATAACAAGAAGGTCAGGGCTAATGCAGCTTCACATGGGGCTCTGTGCGCCGACTGATAAAGCGCGCGAGAGTGGTTAATGCCATTTTCCAGAAACCATGCAGCGCCATTTCATGCAACTTGTAGAGGGACATATACATCCAGCGCGCGAAGAGGCCCTCCACCCACATGTTGCCGCCCACGAAATTGCCCATCAAATTTCCTACGGTAGTGTATCCACCTAAGGACACTAGGGAACCAAAGTCGCGGTACTGAAAGGGTCGTACGGGTTTTCTCGACAAGCGCCGCGCCAACTCACGCACCAAATGATCAGACTGTTGGTGAGCGGCCTGCGCTCGTGGTGGGACGTTATGCCCCTCATGGCCTAACCAAGGCGCCGCGGCACAATCCCCAATGGCAAAAATATGTTCATCCTGTGTGGTTTGTAAATTGGACTGCACCACCAATTGATTGATGTTGTTGACCTCTAACCCCAAATTCTTTAGAAATTCCGGTGCCTTCACACCTGCCGCCCACACCACGAGCTCCGCTGGAATAATTTCTCCATTGGCCAGACGCACCGCCTGGGGCAATACCTCCGCCACCCGCGCGTTGGTGTGAACTTTTACGCGCAAGCGCGACAGCATGCGGTGTGCGCTATCAGAGATGCGTTGCGGCAGGGCCGGTAAGATGCGTGGCGTGGCTTCAATTAAATGCATGCGGATATGCTTGTCCGGGTCAATGCGATCCAAACTGTAGGAGACCAAATCGCGCGTAGCGTTATGCAGTTCTGCAGCCAGCTCCACGCCCGTGGCGCCGGCCCCCACAATGGCCACCTGCAATTGCTCGGGACGCAGTGGAGTGGATTGTGCATGGGCACGCAGGAAGGCATTCACCAGTCGGCGATGAAAGCGGTCGGCCTCAGCGGTATTCTCCAGAGAAATGGCAAACTCATCCACACCCGGCGTGCCAAAGGAGTTGGTCTGGCTGCCCACGGCCATCACCAGAGTGTCGTAATGAAAGCTGCGCGCCTCTGTCACGATCACACCGTCCTCATCATGATAGGGCGCCACATGCACCATGCGCGCCGCACGATCAATGCCCACCATCTCGCCGATACGGTAACGGAAATGGTGCCAGTGGGATTGCGCCAAGTAGTCCAGCTCATGCACATCCAAGTCCATGCTGCCCGCGGCCAACTCATGCAGGTGCGGTTTCCAGAAATGGGTGCGGGATTTTTCCACCAAGGTGATCTGCGCACGACCCTGTTTACCCAGAGTGTCGCCTAAACGCGTGGCAAGTTCTAAGCCGCCGGCCCCGCCGCCCACCACAATGATTTGATGCATATGAAAATCCTAGAGGGGTTAATACAGCAAAGCGCCATACGGTCCTGAAACTCATTGTAGCGCTGGGTAATCTTGATAATGGCAAACATAAGGACATGATAACGGTTAGAATGCAATTCTTACAATTATTTCCCTTCTTTTCATGCCCGCTTCTATTTTTCCTGTAGTGTTATGTGGCGGCAGCGGCACCCGGCTGTGGCCGCTGTCGCGCCAAATGTTTCCCAAGCAGTTCGTGCCCCTCATTGATGGCAAAAGTCTGTTGCAACTAACCCTTGAGCGGGTTAAGTCGCTGTCTGAAATCGTGATGACGGTGGAGTCCGATGACCATCGTTTTCTGGTGCAAGATGCAGCAGAAACCGCCGGTGTAACGGTGCGGCACTTGCTGGAACCCGTGGGGCGCAACACCGCCGCCGCCATGGCCGCTGCGGCACTGGCCGCCCCCAATGCCAAAACCTTACTGCTGTTTTTACCCGCCGATCACCATATTCCCGATACCGCCTTATTTATGCGCACCGTGCAGGAGGGTGTGACGGCGGCTGAAGCGGGTTTTATTGTTACTTTTGGTGTGACCCCCACGTTTCCCAGCAGCGCCTACGGCTACATTGAAGTTTTGGATGTTTTGGGATCTGACCCCAAACCAAAAACCTTGACCGTTCAACGTTTTATTGAAAAACCAGACGCCGCGCGCGCGCAGCAACTCATTTTGCAAGGCAACCATTTCTGGAACGCCGGCATCTTCTTAATCCAGGCCGATACGCTGATTGCAGCCCTCGAACAACACGCACCCGACATCCTAAACACCGTGCAAGAAGCAATGAGTAAAAACACCCAGGATGGCGCTTTTACACGCCTGAATCGGGAAGCTTTCACTCGTTGCCGCAGCGAATCCATCGATTATGCGGTGTTAGAAAAATACAGCCGTGTGGCCATGGTCCCTTTCCACGGCGCTTGGAGCGATGTGGGCAGCTGGAACGCGGTGGCAGAACTCTCGCCTGCAGATGCGGACAACAACCGCATTTTGGGCCAGGGGCGCGCCTGGGCCAGCAAGGACACCTTCATTCACGCACCACACCGGCCAGTGATTGCGTTGGGAACTGATTCGTTATTCATTATCGATACGCCGGACGCGGTGCTGGTGGCGCACGCGAACCATACGGAAACGGTTAAGCAGATTGTAGGCACTCTAACCCAAGAGGGGCTACCCCAAGCCACCCATCATCGACGCGTGGCGCGACCTTGGGGTGTATTCGATTCGGTGGACAGCGGCGAACGCTTTCAAGTGAAGCGCATCACGGTGAAGCCCGGTGCGCGGCTGTCCTTGCAAATGCATCACCACCGCGCGGAGCATTGGGTGGTAGTAAAAGGCACGGCGCAGGTTACTCGTGGTGATGAGGTGTTGGTGCTGGAGGAAAACCAGTCGGTATATGTCCCGCTGGGCGTGCGCCATCGCTTGGAAAACATCGGTGCTGAGCCTTTGGAGATTATTGAAGTACAGTCCGGTAGCTACTTGGGCGAAGATGACATTGTTCGCTTTGAGGATGGCTACGGAAGAAGTTAGGGGGCGCACATGTTTAAAGTAGTTGTGTTTGATGCCTACGGCACGCTGTTTGACGTGTATTCCGTCGGCGCATTGGCCGAGCAGTTATTTCCCGGCCATGGGGCGGCGCTGTCGGCTGCGTGGCGCGACAAGCAAATTGAATACACCCGCCTCACTACCATGAGCGACCCCCACGGCACGAATGGCAGTCGGTATTACCAACCTTTCCAAGAATTAACAGCGGCCAGCCTGCGTTATTGTTGCAAGCGCCTGGGGCTTAATCTGGGCGCTGCAGAAGAGATGCGGTTGATGCAGCAATACGAAAAGCTAACCCCCTTTGCAGAAAACTTGGGCGTTTTAAAAACGCTTCACGAGCGCGGCATTAAAACCGCCATCCTCTCCAACGGCAGCACGGCCATGTTGACCGGCGCCGTTAACAACGCCGGCATGGCACCCTACCTCAATAAAGTAATTACGGTGGATTCCATTCGTCTGTTTAAAACGTCGCCGGAGTGCTATGGCTTGATATTGAAACAATTTCCTGTGCGCCTTGATGAAGTACTGTTTGTTTCGAGCAATGCGTGGGATGCGCTGGGCGGCACCTGGTTTGGTTTTAAAACCCTATGGGTAAACCGACAGGGCCTGCCCTTTGAAGAGATCGGCCCACGACCCACCCATATAGGCAGTAACTTGGAAGAAGTATTGCGAGTGATTTAGGAGCCAGACTCCCCCACCCTATCGGCCACCGCGAATCATCATCCAACGCGGGCTTTTGAAGCGCACAATAGCACGATATAACCAGATGTACACCAATGCAAACAGCACCACGCAAATCTGCAGCAACACGGTGTTATGCCAAAACAATACGGCGGGGATTACGGCCAGAGAAGAGAGCAGCCACAAGTAGGGGGAGGTCATGTTGTTGCGCGCCGTAATAGCACTGACCTCGTGGGAGCCCACTGCCCAACGCACCAGACGCTTGTAAATAATTTGGTGCAAGTGAGCGGCGTCTGGCATGCCCACATGGGCACGATGCAGCCACACGCGGCGGTAAATGGTAAAGAGGGTTTCAAACACCGGATAGAAGCACAAGAGGAGTGGAAACCACTTAGAGACTTGGGGGTTATGCACCACCAACAGCACGGATAATTCGGCCACCCAAAACCCAATTAAATAAGCGCCGCCATCTCCCAAAAAAATGAGTCCGCGAGGGTAGTTCCACATTAAAAACCCAATCACCGCACCCGCCCCTGCAAAGCAGGCAATGAGAATGTGTACATCACCCACCTGAAAAGCCACGTAGGCAATGCCGATAAGAATGACCACCCCCACGGCGCTGGCCAAGCCATTGTAGCCATCGATAAGATTAAAAGAATGCGTCACACCGCTCACCGCAAAGCATGTGAAGAGCATTGACACCAGAGGCCACGCCAATAACCAATCCAGCGGCGCCATTTCAAGGCCCGTTAGCCATCCTGAAAACACCCATCCCGCCAAACCCGCTGAGCAGAGTGTGGCCACCATGCGCTCCTTCCAGCCAAAGCGCTTGGTGATGTCCTCCGCCAAACCGGCCAGCACGATGGGCAGCGCAGTGGCCAACAACAACAGTTCAAAGCGAGCCAGCGCAGCATCGTTCCACAAACGCGGCAGGATGGCCGCCAATAGGCCCACCACCAACGCCAGGCTGCCAATGCGGGGCACCGCGGAAGCGTGAAATTTTTGAACGCTGTTTAAGTCGTCATCGTCGGTGAAGCGCTGATGCATATGCCGATAGCGCACGATGAAGGTTGCGGTGATGAGTGAGCCCAAGAAGGCGAGCAGGAAGGCGGACATAATGCCCTAGCTTAACATAGGCAGACAAGCCAAAATCAAGGCTTCGCCAGCACCGAAACCTGAGCCACCCAAGGTTCCCAGATATTTTCCGTAACGGGCAACGTGGCTAGAAGGCGGGCTTGGGCGCGCAAGACTCCCGCAGCATAGTTAATGTAGTCGCTGGCCCGGTGCGCAATCAGGATTTCGGCCTGAGCCACATCACCCCAAGTACGCACATGGGATGTGATGCCCAATTCTGCAGCGCGCCGCCGCTCCTTGGCGGCCA